>Ga0163161_10000180_pt1 | contig 57748 bp, 47 predicted proteins | sample S45metaG_FD_129847 | JGI IMG/M metagenome (GOLD analysis project Ga0163161, IMG submission 129847) | Switchgrass rhizosphere microbial communities from Kellogg Biological Station, Michigan, USA - S4-5 metaG | ecosystem: Host-associated > Plants > Roots > Rhizosphere > Soil | place: USA... | reverse complement strand
GATGGCCTGCAGCGCCACGCCCAGGAGGCTGTCGCCGCTGGTGATGCTGGTGTGCTTGCCGCTGGTGATGGCCGTGTGCTCGACGCTGGCAATGTGGGTGCTGAACTGGCTGGTGGTCTCGATACCCGCTGGGCTGGCGAGCACCAGGTGAGGCTGGGCCAGTTCAGGGAACTGGCCGGCCTCGACGTTGGCGGCACCTTCGCCCTGAACCGCATCGTTCTGCTCCTTCAAGGATTTGGCGACCTCGGCCTGGTCGTTGCCCTCCTGGGCCTTGTTCTTCTGTGCCTCCTGCGCCCCCGCGTCGTGCAGGTCGCGCGCATCGACCAGGCGCTGGCGGGTCTCGCCACTGTCCAGCAAATGCGCCTTGGCGTTGGGACGCGCTTCAGTGGTGATGAGCAGGCCCTGTGTGGCCCGGATGGCGCCGTGCGCATCGGTGCGCAATTCAAAACCTTCGCCACGTGCATCCTGGCGACCGGCGTTGCCGTCGATGCGCGTGATGTGGCCCAGGCTCAGCGAACTGCTTTGGTGATCGCTCTTGAGCTGCGCCTGGATCTTCTGGTCGGTGTCGTCCAGGATGAAGTGATTGGAGCGGCCACCCGAACTGTTGCCGCCGCCCTTGACGAGTTCGCGGCTGCGAAAACCCGACAACGCCGCCTGATCCGGCAACTTCCAGGGCGGCAGGTTCATCTGGTTGTGCACGCGGCCGGTACAGATGGGCAGGTCCAGGTCGCCGCCGATGAAGTCGACGATCACCTCCTGGCCGATGCGGGGCACGTGCACGCCGCCCAACTGGTTGCCGGCCCAGGGCGAGCTCACGCGCAGCCAGCACGTGCTGTGCTGGTTCTTCTGGCCGATGCGGTCCCACGGGAACTGGACCTTGATGCGAGCCAGTTCGTCGGTCCACAGGTTCTCCTCCTCGGGGCCGACGACCAGTGCGACCTGGGGGCCTCGGGTATGCGGCTTGTGCCGCGACAGTTCCGGACGCAGCGGCTCGGTGATCGGATGAGCCATGAAGTCGACCTCGACGCGCCACTGCTGCTTGCGGTGCGCCGCGGCTCCTGTGTCCTGGCTGTCCTGCGCGACGTTCTCGATGAGGAACTGGCTGTCCAGGACGAGGTACTGGACGTTGGCCGCTTCGCGAGGGTGCTTCTGCAACTGGAAGGTGAAGCCCGGGACCATGCCGCGCAGTTGGCCGCTGCCCTTGGCGCGCGCGCCATGCGTGCGCAGTGCCTGCATGCGCAGCAGGGCAAGGCGATCGCCTTCTGCAAGGGGTTCGTTGGTCCCGTTGGTCTCTCTTCCCGCGCGGGGCTGTACGTAGTGGCTACCGGCCTGGCCATCGTGCCACTGGTAGACCTCCTGGTCTGCTTGGCCCGTCGGGCGGGGATCCGCACGCTTGACGGTCAGGTCGGCCTTGGGGCGGGTGTAGTCGTAGTCGCGGCTGGTGTACTTGCCACTGGTGAGCTGGTGGTGCGGAACGAAGCTGTGGATGTATTCGGCATCGACCTTCCAGCCCGGCGCGTGGTACTCGACCTGCTGGTATGCCGCGCTTTGCATGGGCAGATACGCGCCCATGCTGTCTGTGAGCACGAGGCGGTGCTTGCCGTCGCTGTGATCAAAGTGATAGGAGATTCCCCGTTCCTGGCACAGGCGCTCGAAGAATGCGAAGTCGCTCTCGTTGAATTGAACCTGGAAATCCTGCTCCGGGTAGGTCTCGCTCAGGAGCTTGTCGACGGGAAATGCATAGTCTGCGAACAGTTCATCCAGGATCTGAACGACGGTCTTGTTCTGGAAGATCTTGCAGTCGGTGGTGAGGGTCGCCAGATGCAGCCAGGGCCGCAGCGTGAGCTTGTACTGAACGTGGCGGCCTTCTTCGCCCCATAGTTGCGCGTCGGTGATGAGGGCGTTGATCTGGCGCACACCGGCGCCGGTGCCACCGGCATTGCCGCCTGCGGCACCGGCGATGAATTCGCCTGCGCCGTCGAGTTCGATCAGGCAACTGATCTCCCGGCCGATGAAGCTGTCGAGATCGAAATCCATCGCGCCGCTGGCGCCCAGGTTCAATGCATCGGGGGTCTTGAGCAGCAGTTCGTATTCGAACAGGCTATTGACGCCTTCGTGGCCCGACAGGCGCACCGGCTCCAGCGCAGGCCGGCCCGCGATCACGGGGATCGCCGCGCTCTCTATGTCCAAGGTGTGTGCCATTTCTTTCCCCGAATTTTTTTGGACGAGTTAGTTGATCCGCGCGTTGGTCAGGCGCATGTCCTGGAATTGGCTTCCCGTGAAGTCGACCTGTTGGCCCTGCAGATCGGTCGCGTTCAGCCGTTCGCCCGTGCAGTCCAGCAGGTTCACCTGCGACCACCGGCCAGCGTCTAGATTCAGGTCCGTCAATTCGCACTGACGGAACGAGCAACCGCTCAGCTTGCTGGCGCTGAGTTGCGTATCGGCGAACGTGCAGTTCACGAAGGTGCACCCGCTGATCGTGATGCGCCGCATATCGCATTGGCGAAACGAGCAGCCGGTGAACTGGCATCCGGTCCAGACCGCGTCCTGGAAAGTGGTTGCGATGAAGCTGCTGCCGCTGAAGGTGCTGACCATGAAGGTGATCAGATTCAGGTCAAGGCCCGCATGGGCGCTGCCGTCGCTCTGGCCAGCCACTCCTGCCGGCGCGCCGCCGATGCCCTTGCGCCATTTGTCGTGAAGCTGGATCAGGAGAAGAGCGCTCATGAGAAGTGGTACTGGCCTTCGGGTGCGCGGCGCGATCGAGCTACCGCAGGAGGGACTGGGGCATTCGCTGAATCTGCGCGATCCATGAAGGACACATGGACAGTCTGCTGTGCACAGGCTCTGCACCATTGCAAACAATGGTCAAACGCCCGTCGCCTCGGAAATTCGTTCGAAAGAGCGTGGAAAACTCCTGCGGCAAGCGACGGCCGTGTAATCCAAAGTTCCTCGTCGAAGGGAATCGGGCAATCAGGCGCAATGCGCTTGGATTGCGATGCAGGCACAGGGAAAATCAACCCGAAAATTCGTGACAGCACTTCTCACTACGCCATCCAACGATGGATCGGGTGGTGCTGAAGGGGGCGGACGACATGACCTCAACTTGGCACCGTTGGGGCGGCCAGAACAAGACATCGCTCGCTTTTATCGATCAAATCGTTTCATGCAACGAGACCTGAACTCTCAGTCGGCTGCTCGTTGACAGCCGGCTTGAGCACTTCGGTGCGCCATGGCACGATCCCGCGAATGACCAGCAGACCCACCGAAGCGCAGCACCTGCGCGACCTTGCCAGGCTGCGCCGCGTACGCGACCGCATCGACCGCGACTACGCACAGCCGCTGGATGTAGAGACGCTCGCGCGCGATGCGGGCATGTCGGCCGGCCACTTGAGCCGCCAGTTCCGCATCGCCTACGGCGAGCCGCCCTACGCCTACCTCATGACGCGGCGCATCGAGCGCGCGATGGCGTTGCTGCGCCGCGGCGACATGAGCGTGACCGAGGTGTGCTTCGCGGTCGGCTGCGGGTCGCTGGGCACCTTCACCACCCGCTTCACCGAACTGGTCGGCGTGCCGCCCGGCATCTACCGCCGGCAGGACGCGAATGCCACCGAGGGCATGCCGTCGTGCGTGGCGAGGCAGGTGACGCGACCGATCAGGAATCGAGAAGCGCCGATGCCCCAGCCGGAACTAGCATCGCGGCCCGAACCCAACTAGCACCATTGCCATGGACATCACCATCCACTCGACCTTTCTTCCCCACAGCGACGCGGAGATCTCGCTGGCCTTCTACCGCGACACCCTCGGCTTCGAGATCCGCAAGGACGTCGGCTACGGTGGCATGCGCTGGATCACGGTCGGCCCCGTGGGCCAGCCCGGCGTTTCGATCGTGCTGTACCCGCCGGCCGCCACGCCCGGCATCACCGACGAAGAGCGCCGCACCATCGCCCAGATGATGGCCAAGGGCACCTACGCCACGATGCTGCTGGCCACCCACGACCTGGACGCCGCCTTCGCGAAACTGCAGGCCGCCGACGCCGAGATCGTCGAGGAGCCGACCGAGCAGCCGTATGGCGTGCGCGACTGCGCGGTGCGCGACCCGGCGGGCAACATGATCCGCATCCAGCAACTGCGCTGAACCGCCCGACAAAAAGAAAACGATGGAGACCTGATGAGCAGCAGCAAAGCCCCGAAGAAGGACACGACCAAGGACACGCCGAAGACCACGCCCCACCCCGCCGACCACCACGACATGATCCGCGTGCAGGGCGCGCGCGTGAACAACCTGAAGGACATCAGCGTCGAGCTGCCCAAGCGCCGGCTCACCGTGTTCACCGGCGTCTCGGGCTCGGGCAAAAGTTCATTGGTGTTCGGCACCATCGCCGCGGAGTCGCAACGGCTCATCAACGAAACCTACAGCGCCTTCGTGCAGGGCTTCATGCCCACGCTCGCGCGGCCCGAGGTCGATGTGCTCGATGGCCTCACGACCGCGATCATCGTGGACCAGGAGCGCATGGGCGGCGACCCGCGCTCCACCGTCGGCACCGCGACCGATGCCAACGCGATGCTGCGCATTCTGTTCAGCCGCCTGGGCAAGCCCCACATCGGCCCGCCGAGCGCCTTTGCCTTCAACGTGCCCTCGGTAAAAGCGACCGGCGCCATCACCGTGGAGCGCGGCGCGAGCAAGACGGTGAAGCAGACCTTCAACCGCACCGGCGGCATGTGCCCGCGCTGCGAGGGCCGGGGCGCGGTGACGGACTTCGACCTGGCGGCGTTCTACGACGACAGCAAGTCGCTCAACGAAGGCGCGCTCACCATTCCGGGCTTCAGCATGGAGGGCTGGTACGGCCGCATCTTCAACGGCTGCGGGTTCTTCGACCCCGACAAGCCGATCCGCAAGTTCACCAAGAAAGAGCTCGATGCGCTGCTGCGCATGGAGCCGACCAAGATCAAGGTCGACGGCATCAACCTCACCTACCAGGGCTTGATTCCGCAGGTGCAGAAGTCCTTCCTCGCGAAGGACGTCGATGCGATGCAGCCGCACATCCGCGCCTTCGTGGAGCGCGCCGTCACCTTCAGCACCTGCCCCGAGTGCAACGGCACGCGACTGAGCGAAGGCGCCCGCTCCTCGAAGATCAAGAAGATCAACATCGCCGATGCCTGCGCGATGCAGATCAGCGACCTCGCCGAATGGGTGCGCGGCCTGGGCGAACCCTCGGTCGCGCCACTGCTCGAGAAGCTCGCGCACACGCTCGACTCGTTCGTGGAAATCGGCCTCGGGTACCTGAGTCTCGACCGCCCCTCGGGCACGCTCTCGGGCGGCGAGGCGCAGCGCACGAAGATGATCCGGCACCTCGGCTCCTCGCTCACCGACGTGACCTACGTCTTCGACGAGCCGACCATCGGCCTGCACCCGCACGACATCCAGCGCATGAACAATTTGCTGCTGCGGCTGCGCGACAAGGGCAACACCGTGCTCGTGGTGGAGCACAAGCCCGAGGCCATCGCCATCGCGGACCACGTGGTGGACCTCGGCCCCGGCGCGGGCTCGGCGGGCGGCAGCATCTGCTTCGAGGGAACGGTCGATGAATTGCGCAAGAGCAGCACGCTCACCGGCCGGCACCTGGACGACCGCGCCGCGCTCAAGAAGAAGGTGCGCACGCCCACCGGCAAACTGCCGATCCGTGGCGCGAAGGCGCACAACCTGCGCAACGTCAGCGTCGATGTGCCGCTCGGCGTGCTGGTCGTGGTGACCGGCGTGGCGGGCTCGGGCAAGAGCTCGCTCGTGCATGGGTCCATTCCCGCAGGCGCGGGCGTGGTGTCGGTCGACCAGGGTTCGATCCGCGGCTCGCGGCGCAGCAACCCCGCGACCTACACCGGGCTGCTCGATGCGATCCGCAACGCCTTCGCCAAGGCCAATGGCGTGAAGCCCGCGCTCTTCAGCGCCAACTCCGAAGGCGCCTGTCCTGCGTGCAACGGCGCGGGCGTCATCTACACCGACCTCGCGATGATGGCCGGCGTGGCCACGGTCTGCGAGGAGTGCGAAGGCAAGCGCTTTCACGCCTCGGTGCTGGAGCACAAGCTCGGCAAGCGCGACATCAGCGAGGTGCTTGCGATGTCCGTCACCGAAGCCACGGAGTTCTTCGGCGCGGGCGATGCGCGCACCCCGGCCGCGCACGCCATCCTCGAACGGCTCGCCGACGTCGGCCTGGGATACCTCAGCCTCGGCCAGCCCCTCACCACGCTCTCGGGCGGCGAGCGCCAGCGCCTCAAGCTGGCCACGCACATGGCCGAGAAAGGCGGCATCTACGTGCTCGACGAGCCGACCGCCGGCCTGCACCTGGCGGACGTCGAGCAACTGCTCGGCCTGCTCGACCGGCTGGTCGATGCGGGCAAATCGGTCATCGTGGTGGAGCACCACCAGGCAGTGATGGCGCATGCGGACTGGATCATCGACCTGGGGCCCGGCGCGGGCCACGACGGCGGGAAGGTCGTGTTCGAAGGCACACCGGCCGAACTCGTCAAGGGGCGTGCCACGCTCACGGGCAAGCACCTCGCGTCATACGTCAGCGGCTGATCGGGTTCAGACGACGGCCTTGCGCCCCGGGTCCGTCACCGGAAAGCCGCCATGCACTTCGAGCAGGCGCACCAGTGCCTCGGAGCTGTGCGCCTTGGCCCAGTCCTTTTCGGAATCGGTGATGCCGACCACATGCAGGAAGTCGAACTTGCCCGAGGCCAACTGCGCCGTGGCGGGGTAGTGCTTCGGCTCGGCCAGCACGATGTTGCGCAGGCCCACTGCCCCCTTCGCGCGGATCACATCGCCCATCGGGATCCGGTCGCCGTAGTCGAGCAGCGGCTTGTCTTCTCCGAAGCGGCCGTGTGCGAGCAGCACGTTGAAGGCCAGCACCCGGCGCAGGAGCTTGATCGTCCATTGGTCCTCCGGCTGCTCCGCCACCTCGATGACCAACTCGGAGCCGAGCCATGAATAGTCCTCGGGGTCGTATTCGTCGGGTTCCGTTCCCCAAGGGGTCGATCCACCCGAGGTGACGTAGAGCCACGAGTTGCGCGCGGGCGTCGGCTCGAACTCGAACACGCCCAGGTGCAGCCAGGCCGGGTCGATGTCCTCGGCGCCGAGCGACGAGAAAACATCGAAGTCCAGCACGTAGATGCCGCTGCGTTTATCGCCGAACAGATGCGGGTAGAGCGTCTCCTCGCGGTACGCCCAGACTTCTTCCATGGAACTCATCGGCTTCTCCTTCTCTTCGGTGTTTCTGCGCCGGCGAAGAGCATAGGCGTGAGACCTGACAGACGCCACCCGCCTAAAGGACTAGAGTGGCCCGACGCGGGAGTCTTCCTGCGCACCCCTCCAAAGGAATCCCCTTGACACACACGAAGCCACGCCATGGCTGACGCCCCCTTCTTTCACGACGCTTCGGGCACGGTCAGGTTTTCGGTGACGGTGGAGGGCCAGGACGTGAACGCGAGCATCGGAAGGGAAGTCTTGCGCTACCACTACCGCACCGCCGAGAACGCCGACCCGCTCGAGACCTACGGCCAGCACCTCCAGGAGTTCGATGCCGCCGTGCGGCGCCGGCTGGCAGCGGGCTCCACGGCGCCCATCATGCTGCGCGAGAACGACCTTCGCGCCCCGGCCTGAAAGTCCTCAGGCCGTCACAGGCGACGCAGCGACCAGGTGCTCGGTGAGGAACCACACCTGCAGTTCGTTGGTGCGCAGCACGTTGCTCACGAACACGTCGTTGCTGCCCGGATCGCCTGATTCATCGACCTTCTCGGCGGCAGCGCGCGCGCTCACGATGATGTGCTCGTGCGCCTCGGCAAGCCGGCGCAACTGCACCGCGGCGGGTTCGCGGCCGCGCGGCGGGCGGGCGATCTTCGTGGTTTCGGCGATGTCCGCGGCCATGGCAAGCGCGATGCCGCCCAGGAGCTGGATGCGCTCGGCCACGATGTCCACCAGCAGCACCTGCCCTTCGTAGTGCTGGTCGTACATCAGGTGCAGCTGGTTGAAGGTCGGGCCGACCACCTGCCAGTGGTGCTTCTTGTACATGTCGCGCAGGGTGATGGTGTCGGCCAGGCACTGGTTGAGCAGCGCCACGCTTTCCTTGCAGACCTTTTCGGAGAGGCCATTGGGCAGCTTGACGATTTCGCCGTAGCGCTGCGTCTCGTGGCTCTTCTGGGCGAGATCGGGTTTGACTTCCTGCTGCTTCGAGCGGGGTGTCGGCTTGGTGTTCTTCGAGGCTGCCATTAGCGGGGTACTCCTGTTGGTGATGATGAATCGCTCAACAATTTCTAGCACCCGTCAATGGCGCTGCGCGTAGGCCATTCGCGCAGACAGTCCGTCGTGCAAGAGGAATCCGCCAGCTCTTCCTCAAAGAGTCAAATGACCGCCAGCAGCATCGCATCACCACGTTGGGCGGCTTCAGCGTAGAACTGCTGCAACCGTTCATACCAATGGGCCAGGTATTCGAAGGCTTCGTCGCCTTCGTCCTCCCAGATGCCTGTCGGGTAGACATAGGCCTCTTCCAGTTCGGCCGGCTTGAAGCGCTGGCGCAACTGGTCCACGGACACATCGGCCAGCGCCTTGGCAATCGAGGCCACTTCCGGGGATTCCAGGTACCTGGCAGACCCGTAACCGATGTCGTCGCCGATCGCGACGCCACCAAAAATTGGCTGCGAGATCGGCCCTTCGCCTCCATACGCCTCATGCGTCAGCAGGAAGTGAATGCCATGCCATGACTTGTCGATGTCCAGCGCAACATCCTCCGACCCCGCATTGATCTGCTCGACGAAATACTGGCCTGCCGTCTCTGGTCCGGCTTTCAGCGCCGCAAGTCTTTCCGAAGTCAGTGCCACAAACGCTGCTGTCATTCCCATGGGTGCTCCGATAACGGTTTTTTGGTGAGGCGGATTAGATACCGAACACAAGTCAGCGGATCGGGGGCGTCCCGCGCCGCCCCCGATCCGCCTTCGGCAACACAGCCTCTTGCACCATCCGCTCCGCCTTCGCCTGCAGCAGATTCAACGAAGCATCGAAGCGCGCCGCATCGTCCGCATCCAGCGCCTTCATCAGGTCGCCATTGATCTTCGTCACCAGCGGAAAGAGCGCGTCGTACAGCGACTGCCCCGCTTCGGTGAGGCCCAGCTGCACCTGCCGCCGATCACCGGCCTTGGCCACCCGCGAGATCAGTTGCTTTGCGACCAGCGACCCCACCGCCTTCGAGGTGCGCGCCCGGTCCAGCTGCGCATGCCCGGCCAGTTGCGACGAGCTCAGTTCGCCTCGGCTGGCCAGCACCGCGATCAACCGCCACTCGCGCCGCGTGATGCCGAAGCGCCCTTCGCACAGCCGGATCACCATGCTCCCCGCCACCGAAAGCAGCCGCGACATCCGGTAGAGCAGCAGGTCGTCGAGCGGACGGCGTGGCGCGGCGACATCGACATTGGCGGCGGCGGGCATCTGGGGTTAGTCCGGGGTATGGTTGATTAGATCAATCGACTGTAGCGTCCCTACAGTCGATCGCACGCCGAACGAGAATCCGGAGATTCGCCCATGCCCCCTACCACCGCAGACCGCCGCCGCGCACTCGCGGCCCTGGGAAGTCTGGCCCTCGCACCGCTCGCTCCCCTGGCCCGCGCCCAGCAGGCCTTCGTTCCGGGCCAGCCGATCAAGGTGCTGATCGGCGTGCCGGCCGGCGGTACGCAGGACGTGCTGACCCGCGCCATCGCGCAGCAGGTGCGCGACTCGCTCGGCCCGCTCATCATCGACAACCGCTCGGGCGCGGCCGGCCGCATCGCCGTGGAAGCGGTGAAGACCGCGCCGCCCGATGGCCACACCCTCCTCTTGGGCACGGCCAGCATGATGACCATGTTCCCGAGCGCGTACCGCAACCTCGCGTACGACCCGGTGAAGGACTTCGTTCCGCTCCTGAACGCGGCCCGCTTCGAACTCGCGCTCACCGTGCACAAGGACGTGCCCGCCAGCACGCTCCCCGAATTCATCACCTGGGCCAAGGCACAGGGCGACAAGCTGAGCTTCGGCTCCTACGGCGCGGGCACGCCTTCCCACTTTCTGGGCGAGATGCTCAACCGCGCAGCAGGCTTGAAGATGGTGCACGTGCCCTATCGCGGCTCCACGCCCGCGCGGCAGGACCTGATGGGCGGCAGCATCCCCGTGTACTTCGACACCGTCGGCGGCGCGCAGCAGATGCTGCCTTCGGGCCGTGTGAAGGTGCTGGCCACCAGCGGCGAGAAGCGCTCGCCGCTCATGCCCAATCTGCCGTGCTTCGTGGAGGCCGGCTACAAGGAGGTGGTCGCGACCGCATGGTTCGCGTACTACGCACCGCTCAAGACACCACCGGCCATCGTCGACAAGCTGCGCGCCGAACTCACCCGTGCCGTGAGCACGCGCGAGGTGCGACAGCTCCTGCTGCAGAACGGCATGTACCCCATCGCCGACGGCAGCGACGCGCTTTTGAAGACCATGCGCGAAGACACGACACGCTGGGCCGGCATCATGAAGGCCGTGAATTTCCAGGCGAACGACTGAAGACGATTGAAGACGACCGAACAACTGAACGAGGAGGAACCTAGACCATGCTGAACCCCAACCAACCCAACCTTCGCATCTCCCGCCGCGCTGTCGGCCTGCTGGCCGCAGCTGGCCTCATGGCGACCATTGCGATCGGCGCGAACGCGCAGAAGCTCGACAGCCCCCTGCACATCGTCGTCGGCTACGCCCCCGGCGGCGCCACCGACCGCGTGGCGCGCATCGTCGGCGAGAAGCTGGGCGCCAAGCTGGGCGTGCCCGTCATCGTCGACAACAAGCCCGGCGCGGGCGGGCGACTGGCGGCGCAGCAGGTCAAGCTCACGCCTGCCAACCAGAACGTGCTGATGCTCGCCAACCCCGCCGTGATGGTGGTCGCGCCCCTGGTCTTCAAGGACAACAACTACGACGCCGAGCGCGACTTCGTGCCCGTGTCGTACGTCAACGCCTACGACTTCGCGCTCTCGGTGTCGCCCCACCTGCCGGTGCGCGAGCTCAACCACCTGCTCGCCTGGATGCGCGCCAACCCGCAGCAGGCCAACGTCGGCGTGCCGGCCACCGGCAGCCTCCCGCACTTTTTCGGCCTCATGGTCGGCGAGAAGGCCAAGGTGCAGACCCAGGTGATCGGCTACCGCGGCTCCGCCCCGCTGCTGAACGACCTGATCGGCGGCCAGGTGCCCATTGCCATCGACACCGAAGACGTCGTGCTGCCCCAGCACAACGCGGGCAAGCTGCGCATCCTCGCGCTCTCGGGCGAGAAGCGTTCGCCCTTCGCGCCGAACATCCCGACCTTCAAGGAAGCGGGCCTGGACCTTTCCGCGACTGGCTGGAACACCTTCTTCGCGCCCGCCACCATGCCCAAGGACAAGGTCGAACGCCTGGCCAACGTGATCCGCGAAGTCATGCAGGACCCGGACACCCAACGCAAGTTCAAGGACTCGGGCATGACGCCCGTGGTGAGCACGCAAGCAGAGACCGCCGCGATGCTCAAGGCCTACAAGACGCAGTGGGCGCCTGTGGTGCAGAAGTCGGGCTACCAGCCCTGAACCCCATTCGTTATCCATGACCCGACCCAACATCATCTTCATCGTCGCCGACGACCTCGGCTATGCGGATCTCGGCTGCTACGGCGGCCGCGATGCCGCGTTCGGCCCCGTCTCGCCCGTGCTCGACGGCCTGGCCGCGAACGGCCTGAAGCTCACGCAGGGCTACGCAAATTCGCCCGTGTGCTCGCCCACGCGCTTCGCGATGATCACCGCGCGGTATCAGTACCGCCTGCGCGGCGCGGCAGAAGAGCCCATTCGCAGCAGCAGTCGCGGCAGCAGCACGCTGGGCCTGCCGACCGACCACCCCACGCTGCCCTCGCTCCTGAAGGCCAGCGGCTACCAGACCGCGCTCATCGGCAAGTGGCACCTGGGCTATCCGCCGCACTTCGGTCCGCTGCGCTCGGGGTACGACGAGTTCTTTGGGCCCATGTCGGGCGGCGTCGACTACTTCACCCACTGCGACTCCGCCGGCCAGCACGACCTGTGGTTCGGCGAAGAGGACAAGAAGGAAGACGGCTACCTCACCGACATGCTCTCGAAGCGCGCCGTCGACTACGTGGAGCGCATGGCAAAGCAGGAGCAACCGTTCTTCCTGAGCCTGCACTACACCGCCCCGCACTGGCCCTGGGAAACCCGCGACGACGCCGAGAAGGCGCCCGCCATCAAGGACAACCTCTTCGACCTGGCCGGCGGCAACATCCACGTGTACCGCCGCATGATCCATCACATGGACGAAGGCATCGGCTGGATCATGGCCGCGCTCCAGAAGCACGGCATGGCCGACAACACGCTCGTGGTGTTCACCAGCGACAACGGCGGCGAGCGCTTCTCGGACAACTGGCCGCTGGTCGGCGGCAAGATGGACCTGACCGAAGGCGGCATCCGCGTGCCATGGATCGCGCACTGGCCCGCGGTGATCGCCAAGGGCGGCGAGAGCACGCAGCTGTGCATGACGATGGACTGGTCCGCCACCATGCTCGAAGCGGCCGGCGTGAAGGCCGATGCGGCGTATCCGCTCGACGGCGTGTCGCTGATGCCCGTGCTGAAAGACGCGAAGCAGAGCTTCCGCCGCCCGCTGCACTGGCGCATGAACCACCGCGGCCAGCAGGCGATGCGCGATGGCGACTGGAAGTACCTGAAGGTCGACGGCAACGAGTACCTCTTCAACATTCCGGCGGACGAGCGCGAGCGCGCGAACCTCGGCAAGAAGGAGCCCGAGCGGCTGGCCGCGATGCGTGAAGACTGGCTCGCGTGGAACGCGACGATGCCGGCGATTCCGGAGGATGCGACGGTGAGCCTGGGGTATTCGGTGAAGGACATGCCGCAGCGTTGATGTGGCTCGCGCCGGGCCTCAAGTTCGCCCGGCCGATTTCGATTTGTTCGCGTTGTCGTAGTTGAGTTACGACAACGCAGACAAAACCAAATCGCCAAGCCGACAAACACGAGCAACGCAGAGCGCGAGTTCGGGGCAGTCGTGCAGCCGTTCGTGCGCCTTGCGTTGCAGCGGGCTTCAGCGGTTTTTTGCACCGGTATGATTCAGCGCCTCCCGTCATGCCGCTTCGCCCCCTCCCGCTTCAACGCCTTCTCCGTCTCCTGCTGCTGGCCGTGTTCTTCAACGCGGCCATCGGCATGCCTTTGCACGAGGCCGGCCATATGCGGGAGGCCGTCGAGAGCATGGCGCAGGCGGCCGGCCTCGACGCCATCGCAGACGCGGCCTCGGAAGCGGACTCCCCGGCGCATGGCGACCAGGAAACTCACAGGGTCGGCGAATGCTGCCTGGCCCATCTGCACTTTGCCGCCGCGCCCGCGCGGTTGCCGGCCGCACTCGAGGTGGTGCAGACCACCGCGCTGCCGCGCGCCCCGCCCGGCACGGCTTTCGAGCCCTTCGCGGGCCGCTGGCCCTTCGCTTCGCGCGCGCCTCCGAACGCATCGACCTGACATTCCGCCGCCCTTGATCTGAAGGGCAGCGGCTCGTTTGTTTTTTGCGCGGCGCCCGGCTCTTCGAATGCACGGCGGCGGCGTGCAGTCGATTGCCATTCATGACTCCCATTTCTCTCTCTCGCGCGGACAGCCGCGTCTTCCTGTTTCGTCGCCTACCGCTCGCGCTGGCGGCCTCGGCACTTTTTTCAGGACAGGCCATGGCCCAGTCCGCGGACGCACCTCCTGCACCCGCTGCACTACCTGCACCTTCCGCGACCGCACAAGGACAACTCACCACCGTCGAAGTCGTCGGCCGCACCGAATCGGGCGCCTACCACGCGGACGAAGCGGCCGGCGCCAAGAGCGACCTGCCATTGCGCGAGCTGCCGCAGTCCGTGCGCATCGTCACGCGGCAGGCCATCGACGACCTGGGCGCCACCAAGCTGGACGATGTGCTCGACTACGTGGGCGGCGTTTCGCGCCAGAACAACTTCGGCGGGCTCTGGGACAACATCGCCATCCGCGGGCTTCCGGGCAACGAAAACACCGGCATGGCGACGCTGTTCAACGGCTTCTCCTCGAACCGCGGCTTCAATGCGCCGCGCGACCTGGCGGGCGTGGAGCGCATCGAATTCCTCAAGGGCACGGCCGCCGCGCTCTACGGCAGCAGCGAACCCGGCGGCACGCTCAACATCGTGTCCAAGCGGCCCTTGTGGACATCGGCCAACGCCGTCGAGGTGTATGCCGGCAGCCAGGGCCTCAAGCGCGGTGCGCTCGACCTGACCGGGCCGATCGGCGGGAACTTCGCCTATCGCCTGAACGTGGCGGCCGAAGACCGCGACAGCTTTCGCGACCACGTCGGCGCCCGGCGCGAAGTGGTCGCGCCCGCCTTCACCTGGAAGCTGGGCCGCGACACGGTGCTGGAGTATTCCGGCGAGTACCTGCGCCATGCCACGCCCCTGGACCGGGGCGTGGTGGCCGTCAATAACCGTCTGGGCGCCGTGCCGCGCAGCCGGTTCTTCGGCGAGCCGGCGGACGGCGATGTGACAGTGAAGAACCAGACGCACCAGTTCATCCTGTCGCACGAATGGAATTCCGCGTGGCGCAGCCGCGTGGGCGTGTCGTACCGCGAGACCTCGGTGAACGGCTTCGCCACCGAGCCCACCGCCTTGCGGGCCAACGGCAACCTCACGCGGCAGCGGCGCTACCGCGACTACAGCTCCAACGACATCGCGCTGCAGGCCGAATTGCAGGGCAACCTGAAGACCGGCGGCATCGAGCACGAACTGCTGTTCGGCGTGGAGAGCTTCCGCTTCGACATGGACACGCTGATGCTGCGCGCGAACCCCACCGCCGCACGGCCCTACGCCATCAACATCTACAACCCGGTGTATGGCCAGCGCCAGCCGGTGCCCACCGCCAACACCGACACGCTGGAGCACCAGAAGAACACCGCGTTCTATGTGCAGGACGCGATCAGGCTGTCGCCCGAATGGCGGCTGGTGGCGGGTGTGCGCGCGGACAACTACAGCCAGTCGCTGCTGAACCGCAGAAACGCCACCACGGCTCGCCAGGAGCCCTCGTCGACCTCGCCGCGCATCGGCCTGAGCTGGCTGCCGACACCGCAATGGACCGTGTACGCCAACGCAGGCCGCTCGTTCAGGCCGAACACCGGCTCGGACGTTTCTGCCAACGGCTTCGCGCCCGAGACCGGCCGCTCGCTGGAGCTGGGCACCAAGTGGGAGAGCGCCGACCAGCGCATGGGCGCCACCGCCGCGCTGTTCGACATCCGCAAGCGCAACGTGCTCACCTCCGACCCCGCCAACGCGGGCTACTCGGTGGCGGCGGGAGAAATACGCAGCCGCGGCCTGGAGTTCGACTTCTCGGGCCAGCTCTCGAAGCATTGGCGCCTCACCGCCAGCCTGGTGCTCAACGACGTGGAGATCACGCAGGACAACACCCTGGAGGCGGGCGGGCGCCTTCTCAACGTGCCGCGCGTCAACGGCAGCCTGCTCGCGGTGTACGAAGACGGCCTGGCCAACGGCCAGCGCTACGGCATCGGCGGCGGGGTCACGCACGTAGGCAGGCGCCTGGGCGAAGCGCGCACGCAGGCCGAGGCCAAGGCCGGCAAGCCCGCGTTCGACCTGCCGGCCTACACCACCGCCAAGCTGGTCGCGTACTGGCGAATCAACCCCACGCTGCGCCTCACGCTGGACGTCGACAACCTGTTCGACAAGACCTACTACGCGAGCTCGTACAGCCGCGTGTGGGTCACGCCCGGCACACCGCGCACCGTCACCGTCGGCCTGCAGGCCAAGTTCTGAAATGACATTGCCCTTCGACTTCACGCGCCGCCGCGCGCTCCAGTTCCTTGCGGCCGGCCCGGTCACCGCCGCATCGACGGCCCTGCTGGCGCAGCCGGCCACGGCGCGCGCGCCGCTGCAAATCGTCGGCCCTTGGGAGATTGCGGGCTTGTCCCCCGCCAGCAGCGGCCACGTGTTCACGCGCATGCAGATCACCGAAACGCTGATGAACGCGAGCGACGACGGCATGCCGCTGCCGGGCCTGGCCGAGCGCTGGCGCGTGTCGGACGACGGCCTCGCGTGGCACTTCACGCTGCGCGCGGCCGCGCGTTTTCATGACGGTGCGGCCGTAACGGCCGCGGCCGTCGTGCGCTGCCTGCAGGCCGCGCGCGTGGCGCCTGCGCTGCTGAGCCAGGCGCCGATCCGCTCGGTGGAGGCCGAGGGTGCGGGCGCAGGTGCGGATGTGGTGATCCGGCTGACGCAGCCCTACGGCGCGCTGCCGGCACTGCTCGCGCACAGCAGCACGATGGTGCTCGCGCCGGCGAGCTACGCGGCCGACGGCGCCGTGCGAAGCATCGTCGGCAGCGGGCCCTACCGTGTCGTATCGATGGCACCACCGCAGCATGTGGAGGCTGCAGTCTTCGACGGCTACGACGGCCCCCGGCCCGCCATCGAGCGCGTCCGGTATCTGGCGGCCGGCCGCTCAGAAACCCGCGCGCTCATGGCCGAAGGCGGGCAGGCCGACCTGGCCTACGGCCTCGATCCGGCGAGCCTGGTGCGGCTGCGCAAGCGCGGCCGGGTTCAGGTGGACACCGTCACGCTGCCGCGCACCGTGATCCTCAAGGTCAACGCCGGACTGCCCGCGTTGAAGGATGTGCGCGTGCGGCAGGCGCTGAGCCTCGCGATCGACCGGGCCGGCATCGCCAAGGCGCTGCTGCGCGACCCCGAACTGGCGGCCACGCAGCTCTTTCCGCCCACGATGACGGCCTGGCACAACAACGCGCTGCCACCGTTGAAGCAAGACCCCGACGCCGCGGCAAGGCTGCTGACCGAAGCCGGCTGGCGACGTGCGCCCGATGGCCTGCGCGACGCATCGGGCCAGCCGCTTCGCCTGTCGCTGCGCACCTTTCCCGACCGGCCCGAGCTGCCGCTCATCGCTTCAGCGCTGCAGGAGCAATGGCGGCAGGCGGGCATCGCGGTGCAGGTGAGCATCGGCAACTCGGGCGACATTCCCCTGGGCCACCGCGACGGCAGCCTGCAGCTCGGCCTGGCCGCGCGCAACTACGCCACGGTGCCCGACCCCACCGGCACGCTGATGCAGGACTTCGGCACCTCGGGCGGCGATTGGGGCGCCATGGGCTGGCACAGCGATGCGGTCGTGCGCGCGCTGGCCGAACTGTCGCGCGGCACTTCGTCGGCAGAACGCGCGGCGGCGTTGCGAACGCAGGTCACGACGGTGCTCCATGCCGAGCTGCCTGTCATCCCCATCACCTGGTATCGCCAGCAGGTGGCCGTGGGCCGGCGCCTGGAGGGCGTGAGCCTCGACCCGCTGGAGCGCTCCTACCGGCTCACCGCCATGAGGTGGCGCGCATGAACAAGACCATCGAACCCATCAAGACCATGCCCCCCGACATCACCCGCAGCCGCACCGCCTGGACCGCGATGCTGCTGCGCCGCGCCATCCAGATCGTCGCGCTCGGCCTCCTGGTGGGCACCGTGTGCTTCTTCATGGCCCGCTCGCTCCCGGGCGACATGGCCACCCGCATCGCCGCGGGGCGCTACGGCTACGACCTCGTAAGCAACGCGGCGGCCGATGCCGTGCGCCTCGAACTCGGGCTCGACCGGCCCCTGTGGCTCGCGCTGCTGCACTGGTGGGGCGACATCGCGCGGCTCGATCTCGGCACCTCGCTGGTCAGCGGCCATGCCGTGTGGCGCGAAGTGGCGCATCAACTCGCGGCGACCATCGAACTGGCGGCGGCTTCGGTGTTCGTCGCGGCCGTCGTCGGCTTGCCGCTGGGCATCTGGTCGGGACTGCATGCGGGCGGATGGGTCGACCGCTTTACGCTGGCGCTGGCCGTGGTGCTGCGCGCGCTGCCGCCTTTTCTGCTCGCCGTGCTGCTGATGGTGGTGGTGGCGGTGCAGCTCGGCGCCGTGCCGGTTGCGGGCGACGACCACGGCGGCAGCCTGTTGCTGCCCGCGTTGACGCTCGGCCTCGGCCTGGCCGCGGGGCTGGCGCGCGTGGCCCGCTCCGCCATGCGCGAGGCGGCCGCCTCCGCGTCTTTCGAATTCGCGCGCACCAAGGGCCTGTCGGACAGGCAGGCGCTCGTGCGCCACGGCCTGCGCCAGGCGGCCACGCCGGTGGTGGCCTACCTCGGCGTGCATGCGGTGTTTCTGGTCGAAGGCGCGGTCGTCGTCGAAGCCCTGTTCGCCTGGCCCGGCATCGGCCATGCGCTGGTGCATGCGGTGTTCGGGCGCGACGTGCCGATGATCCAGGGCGCGGCCCTGTGCATGGGCCTGCTGTTCGTGGTGTTCAACCTGCTGGTGGATGCGGCCTGCCTCGCGCTCGATCCGCGCCGGCGCATGGGAGCGGCGGCATGAACGGCAACGTCATCGACATGCCCGCACTCGACCTCGCCGGCCGCAGCGTTCGCCGCACGACCCTCCGCCGCCGCGCGGGTCTCGTCATCCTCGCGCTGGTCTCGGCGTTCTCCTTGTTCGGACCGTCTTTGATCGGCATCGACCCCGCCCGCCAGACCCTCGCCGACACGCTGCTGCCGCCCGGTGCCGCCCACTGGCTGGGCACCGACGTGCTGGGCCGCAGCGTGCTCGCACGCCTCGCGCATGCGGCCCGGCTCTCGCTGGGCCTGGCCTTGCTCGCGGCATTGACCGCGGCCGTCCCCGGCGTGCTGCTGGGCGTGGCCGCGAGCTGGCGCGGCGGGCGCATCGAACGCGCGCTGGTCATGCTGGCCGATGCCGTGCTCTCGGTGCCGGGCCTGCTGCTGGTGCTGCTGTTCGCCGCACTGGCGCCGGGGCGGCACTGGGCGCTGTACATCGGCCTGTCGCTGTCGCTGTGGGTCGAGTACTTCCGCGTCTGCCGCGCCGCCAGCCGACAGGTGCTCGCGAGCGATGCGGTGCAGGCCTCGCGCCTGCTCGGCTTCGGTACGGGCTACGTGCTGCGCCGGCACTTGCTGCCCGCCCTCGCGCCCGTGCTGGGAACCTTGCTCGCCTTCAGTGCCGCGCAGGCGGTGCTGGCACTGGCTGCGCTCGGCTTCATCGGCGTGGGACTGCAACCGCCCACGCCCGAACTGGGATTGATGATGACCGAGTTTCTTCCCCACTACGAAGAGGCGCCCTGGCTCATTGCCGCGCCCGTGGCGCTGCTGATGGCGGTGGTGCTCGGCATGATGCTCGTGGCCGGCGATGGAGAAACGACATGACCGCTTCTGTTCTGCTCGCAGCCGACAACCTCGGCGTTCACGTCGGCACCCGGGCCTTGCTGCGCGACGTGTCCTTCAGCCTGCGCGCTGGCGAAGTGCTGACCCTGCTCGGCGAAAGCGGCGCCGGCAAATCGCTGCTCGCGCAAGCCGTGATGGGCAACCTGCCCGCCGCGCTGCGCGCCAGCGGCAGCGTCACCCTCGACGGCGCGACGAGCCGCGCCGAAGACGCCCGCGCGCGACGGCCGCGCTGGGGGCGCACGCTCGCGCTGCTGCCCCAGGAGCCCAGCCTCGCGCTCGACCCGCTGATGCGCATCGCGCCGCAGCTCTCGGAAACCCACGAACTGGTGCGCGGCGCCGCGTTCGACCAGGCAGAAGCCGCTGCATTGCACGACCTCGACGCCGCCGGCCTCGCGGCATCCGCGCGTCAGTACCCATGGCAGCTTTCCGGCGGCATGGCGCAGCGCGCCGCCGCCGCCGTGGCGTGCGCGGGCGGCGCGCGCATCCTGCTGGCGGACGAACCCACCAAGGGCCTCGATGCGCACTGGCGCGACCACACCGTGGCGATGCTGCAAGGCGTGCAGCACCGCGGCGGATGCGTCGTCGTCATCACGCACGACCTGCGCGTGGCCGAGGCGTTGGGCGGACAGCTCATCGTGCTGTGCGCCGGCCAGGTCGTGGAGCGCGGCGATGCCCGCACCGTGCTGGCCGACCCGCAGCATGCGTTCACGCGGCGGCTCGTCGCGGCCGATCCCGCGCGCTGGCCCCAACGTGCAGCCCCGGCGCCGGCAGGCGCGCCGGTGCTCAGCGCGCAGGGCCTGTCCAAGGGCTTCGGCGGCAAGCCGCTGTTCGACGGCGTCGATCTGCAGATTCGCGCCGGCGACCGCTTCGTGGTGCAGGGCCCCAGCGGCACCGGCAAGAGCACGCTCGGCAATGTGCTGCTCGGCCTGATGCCCGCCGACCGCGGCGTGGTCCGGCGCGCGGAAGGCCTGCACGCCACCGCCTTCCAGAAGCTCTACCAGGACCCCGTCGCTTCCTTCGCGCCGCAGATCACCCTAGGGCAGTCGCTGCGCGACGTCGCGGCAAGGCATCGCTGCGCATGGCCCGCCGTGCTGCAACACCTCGGCCGCATGGGCGTGCCGCACGACCTGCTCGCGCGCCGCCCCTCGCAGGTGTCCGGCGGCGAACTGCAGCGCGTTGCGCTCGCGCGCGTGCTCACGGTGCAGCCCGCGCTCGTGTTCGCCGACGAGCCGACGTCGAGGCTCGACCCGGTCTCCCAGCAGGAAGCCATGGCCGTTTTGCTCGACGCGCTCGACGAACGCGGCGCCGCGCTGATGCTGGTGACGCACGACGACGACATTGCGGATGCGGTGGCGACCCAGCGATGGAGGCTTGCCGCGGGTTGAGCCCCGGCACGAGAAAGGCCGCGAGCCGCACGCGTGCACGCGCGCACGTCAGACAACGCAAGGATTTGGCAGAAATCGCCGCCCCACGGCCGTAACAGCCCAAGCCGATGCGCCTGAGACTGGCGCGCATGACAAATTCCGCTACCTCTGCCATCGCCGCGATGGACACCCGCCCAGCAGCAGCTGCTGCAGCTGCCGGGGCGTCCATCAAGAACCTCCCCGTCAACCTGTTCGCCGCGGTGATGGGCCTCTCGGGCCTCGCCATGGGATGGCGCCTTGCACACACCGAGTTCGGCGCAGTCGCACCCCGCGTGGTGTCGGACGTGATCGGCCTCTTCGCCACCTTCGTGTTCGTCGTGCTCGCCATCGGCTACGGCGCCAAGCTGCTGCGGCACCCGGCGGCCGTGAAGGCAGAGTTCCACCATCCGATTGCCGGCAACTTCTTCGGCACCATCGCCATTGCGTTGCTGCTGCAATCGGCCGTGCTCGGCCACTACAACGACACGCTGGGCCAGGTGATGTGGATCGCCGGCACCGTCGCCACGCTGCTGCTGGCCGCGCATGTGGTCTCGCGCTTGCTGGGCGGCAACTGCCACCCCGCGCATGCGGTGCCCGCGTGGATCATTCCGGGCGTCGCCGCGCTGGACATTCCCGTCACCGGCGGCCACATGCCCATGGCCTGGGCCGGCGAGGTGCTGCTGCTGTCGGCGGCCGTGGGCTCGGTGATGGCGCTCGTGCTGTTCACGATGATCGTCACGCGGTTGATCCAGCACGAACCCCTCGCCCCGGCGATGACGCCCTCGCTGCTGATCCTTGTCGCGCCGTTCGAGGTGGGATTCACGGCGTACGTGAACCTCACGGGGCGGGTGGATCTGTTTGCGGGGCTGTTGTTTTACTTCGGGGTGTTTTTGTTTGTGGTGCTGGCGCCGAAGGTGTTCAAGCGGAGCGTGCCCTTTGGGGCGGGGTGGTGGGCGATTAGTTTTCCGCTGGCTGCGATGGTGAATGCGGGGGTGGTGTATGCGGGGGTGCGGGGGGTGTGGGCGTTGCAGGTGGTGGCGGGGGGATTGCTGGTGCTTCTTACCGCAGTGTTGTTTGTGTTGACGGTTCGGACGGTGCGGCTTTTTTTTAATGGGCGGTTGTTGGCGGGTTAACTCAAATTCTTTCACCGTTCCGTAGCTTCAGCGCGCCCAATTAAACAGAAACAAAATTAAGAAACACGGCCCACCAGTACGTCAGTGCGTGCATTTAGAGCCATTCCCAAAGAATCGCCGTACCAGCTATATCTGAATGCCGGTCAATGCTCGGCTTAGAAGCGCGGCCTCGGCTACCCTTCCCGATGGCCGAAAGAGCTCAGCGCGAGGCCATCAAACAGGCTTAAGAGGATTGATTTTCAAACTGTTCCCTTAGGTCTGTGTTTTTCGACAAGTCCGATCAAATCCTCACAATGCAACTTGCATCGAGTAAGTTCGCGAGCGGGGACCTTATAAAAATGCGCCTTATCTGTGCGAACGCTATTTATAGGGAGAAGCAACAACTCCAACTCCCGCTTATCTTGCGTTAGATGGCAAAATCGAGGCCAAGCTTCTTTCCACATCATCAACTGACCCAATTGCCCCAAATAAAGCCCGTCAAAGATATTTAAAAGTTGCTCGCGAGCGGAATACTTGTAACGCTTGTTAGATTTATCGACATTTAACCGAACCTTGGCCAGAGCCGAGCCCCCCAATGCCTCTTCGATTTTTTTCTCGGCATTTTTCCCAAACTCTGTATTGTAAACCGAGTTTATATATGACCTAAGTCCGATTTCTGCTTCCTCAATTAATGTCCACACCAAGTCATAACCCTTCGGGTCTTCCGATTTTTTATCGGAAACAGGCACTTCTAATTTTACAACCGGCAGATATTCCGCGATGTACTTCCAGTAAATTTCACAAGACGTAATCAGTCCGCCTTCTCGGGAGTAAGCGATCCCTGTAAATATTAATTCGTCTATTGCGCGGTCGGCCAGCAATGGATCCCAGCCATTTCTTGCAAAAACAACAATCACCTGCGCACGGGACAAAGCACCCAAATGCGCCACCTCGTCGTGTAAAGCTCTCGCTTGCGGAGAGAGAGAGGTTGCCCAAAGGCGCATGAGCTGACGAGACTCGCTTGAAAATCCATCCAAGCGACCTCTCAATTCGGGTTCTGACTTTAGATTGTTTTCAAACACAAATTGGCACAACCGGGCCGTCAACCCGGCATGCCCCCCGGCAACAGAAAATATACAAGCAGCAAGATCTTTTTCAATGAATACTGCATACTCCTGCCTCAATTCTTCAATAAGCTCCTCGACATTCTCCATTCCAAAATTTTTCATGTAGACATAAGCTGCACGACTACCAATTGGCGACGTCTCATCTTCAGAGAATTTATAAAGCCCTTGGGCGCCAGAGAAGACCATCGCAATTTTTGTATCATTCGCCAACTCCGAACCATACAAAATTGCAAATAAATTATCTTGAAAACCTCTTGGAAACCTCTCCCCCAACACTCTCTCAGCTTCATCAATCAAAAATAAGATTGTCAAATCCACGTTGATGGCGCTGCTTGTTATTTTTTGAACTGCCCTAGCGAATTCCTCAATCGTTGAACACTGCCCTAACTCCGAAGGAAAAAATCCATCTATTGCAGAAATGCAAGACTCCATTGCTGAATTTAAAAGAAAGTTATAAAATTCAGGAGCCTGAGCGTTAATTGGCAACGCCGTAAGATTTACATAAACGGGACAAACAAAGGCATCAAGCTTACCAACTTCAACGGGCCTCAGCAAATCGGCACCAATTCGAAGAAGGGCTGTTGTTTTGCCACTTTGTCGCCCGCCAAACAGAAGGACACATCTTCGACTCAATGCCGAATCGATGATATGCGTCAGAAGTGATTTGCGTCCAAAACAGAGTTTTGGATCCGGCTGATATGGATCAAATTTAATATTCACGCATTTACTCCCATTCGTCTGCTAAGCCAAAGTCGAAGTAGATCCATAGTAAACCGGACATGGTCGCCCTGCAATTCAATCAGTTGATATCCAACAAGATGTCGCAATGCCGTGCCGGACAGTATGCCCGATGCGATTTCGGCTGAAACATGCCTGTTATGCGGGCTGGCTGCCAATGTCACGCAAAAGTCCCTCTCCTCTGGATAGTCTCGAGAAAGTCTTTCAAATATCTCTTGCATGTCTTTGTCGCAAAATAAAATATATTTCTCGACGCTTTCGCGAACCATCTCTTCACTGACCTCCAGTGGCCTTTCGCGATATTGATCTGCTATAAAGCTGCAGAACTGCCGAGAGAAAAACGGGTGACCACCGGTCAAATTAACAATCTCAGGGATAGCACCCTTGGCAAACTTAATTCCCATTCCTCGCCCAAGTATAGTGAGCATCGCGTTGCAATCAGGCGAAGGAAGAAGTCGAAGATATACTTGCTTAAAAAAGTTAAAAGTCGGATTATCTCGTCCTTGAAATTGAGCGACCTCAGAAATAGCAGCATTAGCGCCAGTAACTACTAGTGATAGGTGCACCGTCTCCTGTGAAACACCTCTCAAATAGCTAAAGAAATCAAAATAACCATTAAGTCCCTCTTTGCCTTGGGAGTTTGGAAGCAGTCGTTCAATCTCATCCAACAAAATCACAATTTTCGGCCTTGTCCCCACCGGCAACTCCTGCAACGCCTTAAGTATGCTTGCAAGATCCGCATCGAATGCGGTTGCGACAGCCAATTCTGGTGGAACATCCAGAAAGCTTTCATAATTCCCGCCAAGTCTCCACTTAATTTTCTTTAACCTCGTATTTTGAATAGTTAAATAGTGGAGCTCAGAAGCCAGTCGCCAATATATCCATCTAAAATTCAATACATCACTAGGAATTCTTAGCAAGTCCAAGTAGACATATATATCGCCGTTATCACCAGCGCGGCGAGCTAGCTCTTTAAGCAGCGAAGTTTTTCCAACTTTTCTGAGGCCAAACAATCCAACAGGAAGGGAGTCTGAGATTGCATCTCTCAATTCATCAAGATCGCGATTTCGTCCAAAAAACCGTCTTCCGACCACGGGGAAATTTACATTAAACAGATCGCGCCGATATAACCACTGCCCGAAAACCTCGTTTAATGCCGCTCGAGGTTGCTCCGTCTCGATGGTTTCCTGAGGCAAAGGAATCACGGCAGGATATAACTTGTTTTTATTTTCAATTCTGCCGAAAAGAACTTTTTTAAGTTCGTCCGAGACCGACGCAGTGACCATTAAACAGAATTGGTCATCCGTTCCACGTTCTGCACCAGATTGAGCTATCTTTTCTCCTAGCTGATCAATATCCAATAAAGATACCTGCGCTTTAAAAAACACCCTAACCAAAATCAAGGACTCGATGCCAAAACTTTCGGTAAGCTCTTTATCGGTAATTGCAACAATTAGATCAGCGCCTTCAGTCACCGCATCGAGAAACTCGATATCCATGATCTTGAATCCGCCTTTGCTAAAGCAATTAAATGCGATGTTGCCTCGATGATGCTTAACACGCAGACGAGCAATATTGAAGTAAAGCAGATCACTTTTTGGAAATGATGCTGGTGACAGCGATTTTGTCGCGAGCTCGTAATACCTTACGGCTTCCTTTAGAGTTGAGTTTGTATTTTCATTGAACGCATTTCTTGCCAAAAGAAGATAAAGCCCCCCCTCCGTACCTGGCTTTGAGTGCTGCAGTCCTTTTGTCAAGAACTCTCTGGCTTCTACAAAATTTTCTAGCGAAATTGCTAGTGCGCCAGCATCTTCATATATTTTTCTCCCCGGATTTCGCCTTATTCCCTCTCGGTAAACATCTAATGCCTCTTTCTTTCGGCCACGATTTTTCTCCATCGCGGCAAAGGTTAAGATTACCTGCTGAGAGGGCGAGTCTTCAAGGGCACGCTTAAAAAGGCGTTCTGCTAGGTCAAATTGCCGATTGTCTCGAGCTATAACAGCTTGGGCCATGTAGTTTTTCGAGTCCGCCCCCCCGGCTTCGTCGATAAGGATATGCAGCCCATCTTGTGCATAGAATTGAAGATCTACTGCGCAAGGGCCATTCTTATTGGTACCCACAAGATAGCTTACCTTATCTCCCAGCCTAAAGCTGCTGCCATCCTTTGCATCAAACCGGGAGAAAAAAAGCCTGACGCTACCGCTCATTGACTTCAGAAACCCGTACTTGAGCTTTAAAAGAACAATCACTCCAATATTTCGATCTGTCATATAAATTCACGCTGGGTTCAACCGCCAAATAAAAATCGGAATATATCTTTACATTAGCCGCACTTGGCGAACTTTTTTATCTATCAATGAAGATTTGATTTTTTAAAAAATGATTGACGCCCTAAAGAATTTCATTGTTTCGAGCCATTCGCCGGCAATATTGACCCTCTTGTGCTGCCACCAGATTTCTATCAGTGTCTCAAACTGTGAGCATGCAGAGCAACATATATATTTCCCACGCGACGCGCCTCAGTACAGCACGGGACCATCCCGACGCAACGCCCCAAGAAGGGAAAGGGCGCCGCGATACCTAGCTAGTTAGCGCTCTGCAATTGCGGCGCCCCTACCCCCTCACACTCGCCTGCAACAACTCATCCGCAGCCCGCGCCAGATCCGCAGCGATCCACATCATGTTCCCGCGGTGCATCTCCCCTGCTTCTTCGAACCAGCCGTTGCCGTCTCCATAGGCGCACCACAGCAGCGAGTGCAGCTGTGTGAGTTTTTCTTCGAGGAGGTCTCTTGCGTCGTTGCCCGTCGGGGGTGAGGGCGGCGCGCCGCTGGTGGTGGTCTTGCTGGTGCTGCTGCTGCGAGCACCGCTGCGGCGGGAGGGAGATTTGGGCGTAGAACGCCCGGCGATAATTTGCTTAGCCATTTGGTGTGCTTTCCTTAAAAGTTGCACGTCATGTGGTCAGACGGTCAGGGTGTTCACGCAACCTGGCCGTCGCCTTTTGCGCCTCACATTCGCATCGATGGCACTTGGCGGGCCATCGACACCCGCCGTGAGGCAGGGCGGTTGATTCAATCACTCATCCGTTCATTTCTCTTCCGGGTTTTTCGTCGCTCCTTTCTTTCTTGCTTGCTTTCACGCAGCGCTGCTCGTCGGTCACTCAGTGCAGCGCCTGGTCGCTGGGGCATTCACTGTAGAGAAGCAAAGCCGCGCGGGAGAAAAGAATTCGTCGAGAAATTCTCGAAATCGCGAGGCATCTTTCGGGCTATGGCCGAGAGATTGCCGGGGGACACAAAGCACTGACAGTCACAGTCGTGTCGCGCGCCGGCGCAGCGCGAATTCGGCTGCTGCCGAACGGGCCGGCCTGGGCCATCTCAGGGCACTGTTGAACGTCGAGCCCACGCAGAGCCCGCGAAGTGCGCCGCCTCGTCGAAGGCCTCGAAGCTCGCGATGAGCGGCAGGTTGTTCGCTCGCTTCACGCGTGTCGCATCGAACATTAGATACATCTGAAGAAGTCGGGAAAGGCTCGCTCCCTGCGCAACAAGTCCTCTCTTGACTTCGTTTTAGATATATATCTAAAATCGTTTCGATACATCCTTCAAGGACTTCGACATGAGACACCCCCACTTCGGCCATCACCACCACAACCACCACTGCCACGCCCCCCGCGGCGAGCACGGCGACGGCTTCTCCGGCGGCCGTGGCCGGCATGGTCATGGCGAGGGCGACCTCGGCGAAGAGCGCATGCCCGGAGGCCGCGGCGGTCGTGGCGGCGGGCGCGTGTTCGGCCACGGCGGCCTGCGCTTCGTGCTGCTGCAGCTGATCGCCGACAAGCCTTCGCACGGCTACGAGCTCATCAAGGCCATCGAAGACCGCCTGGGCGGCAGCTATGCGCCGAGCCCCGGCGTGGTCTACCCGACCCTCACGCTGCTCGAGGAAATGGGCTACCTGACCGTGGAAACGGCCGACACCGGCGGCCGCAAGCGCTACAGCATCACCCCGGGCGGCCAGGAGTTTCTGGCCGCCAACCGCGAGACAGCCGACGCCATGATGGCCCGCATGACGGGCGGCGTGGACGGCGCGGGCCCGCGCGGCGGACGCCCGCCGCAGGTCACGCGCGCCATCGAGAACCTGAAGCTCGCCATGCGCATGCGCCTGTCGGGCACACCCCTCACCGAACAACAAGCCCACGATTTCGCCGCGGTGCTCGACAGCGCCGCTCAACAGCTAGAGCGCATCTGAACTTCTTCTTTTGAAATGACCGACTTCACAACCACTCCCGCTTCTTCCACTTCTTCTTCCAACACACCCGACCGCACGCCGCGCCGCGTGCGCCACGACCTTCGCTTTCGCCAGCTCACGGTGAAGACGGTGCAGCGCGTGACGCCGCACCTCATCCGCATCGTGCTCACGGGCGACGACCTCGCGGGCTTCACGAGCCTGGGGTTCGACGACCACGCGAAGATCTTTTTCCCCGACGCGACCACGGGCAAGCTCACGCTGCCGACGGCCGGGCCCGAGGGTCCGATCTGGCCCGCGAGCGGCCGCCCGACGATGCGCGACTACACGCCGCGCCGCCACGACGCGAAGGCGAACACGCTGGAGATCGACTTCGCGCTGCACGACGCCGGCCCCGCCACGCAATGGGCCGAAAACGCCAAGCCCGGCGACACGCTGGGCGTGGGCGGGCCGCGCGGCTCGTTCATCGTGCCGACCGAGTTCGACTGGCACCTGCTCATCGGCGACGACACCGCCCTGCCCGCCATCGCGCGGCGCCTGGCCGAACTGCCGGCCGGCGCGCGGGTGGTGGTGCTGGCGGAAGTCGACAGCGAAGCCGACGAGATTCCGTTCGAGACCGAGGCCGAGCTCACGCTGCAGTGGGTGCATCGCCGCGGTGCCGAGGCGGGCGTGAGCACGGTGCTGGTCGATGCGCTGAAGGCGGCGAAGCTGCCGGCCGGCGACTTTCATGCGTGGGTCGGGTGCGAGTCGGGCATTGCGAAGGCACTGCGCGCGCACCTGGTGAGCGAGCGCGGCGCGAACCCGAAGTGGACCCGGGCGTCGGGCTACTGGCGGCGCGGCACTGCGGCCACGCACGATTCGCACGACGAGTGACCCCGCATTGCTCCTTCCCCCTTTGGGGGAAGGCTGGGATGGGGGCACGCGGCGTTGGTCAGACGCAGTGACTCATCGACCGCCGCTTGCCCCCACCCCTGCCCTCCCCCAAAGGGGGAGGGAGAAATTCAAACTCGAACTCAGTGCGGCACTTCGGCGGGCCCTGAAGCCGCCGCATTGCGCTTCGGGCTGCGGATCAACAGCAGCAGCGGAATCGCCAGCAGCGTGATCACCATCATGATCGCGAAGTCGTCCAGATAGCCGATGAGCGCGCCCTGCCGCGTGACCTCGGCATTGAGCATCGCGAGCCCCGCCATCGTGTCGGGCGACATCATCGGCGGCAGGTTGACCAGCCCCGGGTTGCCCGGCGCCACGGTCGCCGCAATCTCCGCATGCGCCCTGCTCGACCCTTCGGTCAAAAGCGCCTGCACGATCGAGATGCCCACGCTGCTGCCGATGTTGCGCAGCAGGCTGAAGATCGGCGTGCCCTGGTTGCGAAGGCGCGGCGCGAGCGTCGCGAAGGTGGCGGTCGACAGCGGCACGAAGGTGAAGCCGATGCCCAACCCCTGAATGAAGCCCGAGAGAATGATCAGGCTGCTGTCCATCTGCAGCGTGAGCCGCGTCATCTGGTAGAGCGAAAAGGCCGTGAGGCCGAAGCCCACGGCCATGATGGCGCGCACGTCGATGCGCTGCACGAGGCGCCCGACGATGATCATCGCGATCATGGTGCCGACGCCGCGCGGCGCGGTCACCTCGCCGGTGTAGACCACCGGGTAGCCCATGAGGCCTTGCAGGAAGTTGGGCAACAGCGCCATCGTCGCGAACAAAATCATGCCGACGATGAAGGCGAACAAAAGGCCGGTGACGAAGTTGCGGTCTTTGAGCAAGTCGCGGTCGAAGAACGAGACGCCCTGCACCGTCCACGTATGAACCACGAAAAAGCCGAAGGCCACGAGTGCGGCGGCGGCTTCGAGCTTGATCTCCCACGAGTCGAACCAGTCGAGCTGCTCGCCGCGGTCCAGAAAAAGCTGCAGCATGCCGATGGCCAGGCTCAGCGTGACGAAGCCGAAGATGTCGAGCTTCTCGCCCTGCGGCCGGCTCTCGGGCAGGTAGCGCGCAATGCCCCAGAACGCGAAGATGCCGACCGGCAGGTTGATGAAGAACACCCAGCGCCAATCGAAGTTCTCGGTGAGCCAGCCGCCCAGCAACGGCCCGAGGATGGGCCCGACCATGATGCCCGCGCCCCAGATCGCCATGGCCTGGCCGACCTTCTCGCGCGGGTTGATGTCCAGCAGCACCGCCTGCGACAGCGGCACCAGCGCCGCGCCGAACACGCCTTGCAACAGGCGCGCCGCCACGATGCCGACGAGCGACGTCGCCACGCCGCACAGCGCCGAAGCCACCGTGAAGCCGATCACCGAGATGATGAACACGCGCCGCCGGCCCCAGTGCCCGCACAGCCACCCGGTGAGCGGCAGCGCGATGGCCGAGGCGACGATGTAGGAGGTGAGCACCCAGGTGATCTGGTCCTGCGAGGCCTGCAGGCTGCCCTGCATGTGGGGCAAGGCGACGTTGGCGATGGTGGTGTCCAGCGCCTGCATGATGGTCGCCAGCATGATCGAGATGGTGATCATGCCGCGGTGCGGCACGGTGGTTCCGGGCGCGACGCTCATGGCTTTTTTCCGTCGCCCGACGTGATGTCCACGAGGCTGTCGCGCACCCGGCCGAGCAGGCTCAGCAACTGCGCGCGCTCGGGTTGGGAGAGCACCGACATCACGCGGGCGTTGAGCCCGTCACTGATGCTGAGGGCCGCATCGAGCGCTTTTTCGGCGCTGGGCTCCAGGCGGATCCTGTTGACGCGGCGGTCGGTGGCGCTGGGCTCGCGGCGGATCCAGCCGGCGGCGGCCATGCGGTCGCACAGGCCCGCCACGGCCATGGGCGTGAGATCGAGGCGCTGCGCGAGTTCGGCCTGCGAGAGCGGCTCGTCTTCGCCGTGCATGGCGAGGGCGCCGAGCAGCCGGCATTGCGCGCTGGTGAGGCCGATGCGTTCGCGCGCGAGGCGGTCGAACTCTTCGCTGTAGAGCTTGCCGACGTTCTTGACGAGGAAGCCGAAGCGCTGGGTGAAGTCCCTTTTCATAAGGGACTTGATTGTCTACATGTTTATTAGTTGAGCCTTAGCAGGGCGTGCCTTCTTCAGAGCCAGCCGGCGCGCCTGAAGCGGTAGTAGAGATACCCGCAGGTGCTGACGATGAGCCCCAGCGCCACCGCATAGCCGTACTTGAATTTCAGCTCGGGCATGTTCTCGAAGTTCATGCCCCAGATGCCGGCGAACGCGGTGCACACCGCGAAGATGCTGGCCCAGGCGGCAAGCCGCTTGGTGACCTCGCTGTCTTCGATGGTCACCATCGACAGGTTCACCGCGATGGCTGTGCCGATGGTGTCGCGCATCGCGTCGATCGAACCGTTGATGCGGCCCAGGTGATCGCCCACGTCGCGAAAGTACTCCTGCGTGCCCATGCAGACCTGCGGCACGCGCCCGCCGTACAGCTTGCCCGCCGCCTCCACGAGCGGCGCCACCGCGCGCTTCAGGGTCATGCTGCGGCGCTTCAGGTCGTAGAGCTGCTTGATCTTGTCGCGCGCCGCGCCGCTGTGGCCGAAAATCTGCTGCTCGATGGTTTCGAGCTCGACCTCCAGCGCATCGATGACGGGAAAGTAGCGATCGACCACCGCGTCCATCAGCGCATAGAGCACGAAGCCCGCGCCGTTGCGCAGCAGGTCGGGCTCGCGCTCGCAGCGCTCGCGCACGCCCAGAAAGCCCTGCTGGCTGCGGTTGCGCACCGAGAGCACGTAGTTGCGGCCCACGAACACGTCGACCTCGCCGACGTTGGTGCAGTGCTCGCCCTCGGCCGAGGGCTCCACCAGGTGCATGACGACGAAGAGCGAGTCGCCGTACTCCTCGACCTTGGGGCGCTGGTGGCCGTGGTGGGCGTCTTCGACGGCGAGCGGATGCAGGTTGAATTCCGCCTGCATCTCGGCGAGCTCATCGGGCGAGGGATCGCTCAGCGCCACCCACACAAAGCAGCCGGGGCGGGTGATGTAGTCGCTGATGTCTTCGACGGGAATGTCGGCGAGCTTGGCGCCGTTTTCGTAGGCCACGCAGTTGATCAGCATCGGTGCTCGTCCAGGGTCAGTCGTGAAGCTTGAGGCGGGGCAGTCAGGCGGCTGCGTCGGGAGACGAAGCCGCGGCCAGGTCGCGGGTTGCGGCCAGCGAGGCCTCGATGGACTGGGTCTCGGCCTTGAGCAGGGCGAGGCCCTTTTCGGCGAATGCAGTGTGGCTCGCGGTGTCGGCCCAGAGGCTCGTTGCCGCTTCGGCGCATGTGAGCGACGTGAAGCGGATGCGGCCCTTCGCCAGGTCGATGAAGCGCTTCTCACGCAGCGGGTCCGCACGGTCCCAGGCACCGCCGATGAGCACACGCTTGCCGCGCTTGATGCGGGGTTCGCGCTCGGCGAAGAAAGGCAGCTTGGCGGAGACCCAGCCGAGCATGCCGCTGTTCAGCGCGGTGTCGAAGTCGGAGGGGGCGGTGTGGGCCTTTGCGTAGTCACGCAGGGTGCCGAGTTGGTAGAGCACCGGGTCCTTGGGCCCGGACGGGCCGCCTTCCACGGGCCTGATGGTGGACGGGCCAGCGCTTCCGCCCTTCTCGGGCCGCTTCGATTTGCGCAGGTCGGCAAGCTGGGCCGGTGGCATGCAGAGATAGAGCGCCGCGAGTTCGGCGGGCAAGGTGGCGGTGTCCGGCAGCGCGTTCGCTTCAGGGCCTTTGAGTTCTTCCGAGGGGGCCATGGGCGCCTTGTTGTTCTTCACGCGGGGTTTGCGCGGGGGGATTTTAGGGCGGGGGAGGAGGTCCGATTGAGCGGAATGTCGGCAGGGTGGCGCCGTTTCTCCTGACTATGCAATTGATCGACAGCGGTATCTCTCAAAGTTCACGGTAATCGAATCGAAATGCCGCCGAGCACGGCGAAAGCATCCAGTCTCTTATCGACAATGCGTCAAAAGGGGGGAGCCATTGCGCATGGGTCGCATCCGGCTTTTGCGTATAAAATCTTATACGGACGAGCGTCGTCGATGGACGAAAAAGAAATTCGATGGGTCGGGTCTTCGTATGTGGATCTGCTGGCCTTTCCCGTAGAGCCGCGCCGTGCAGCCGGTTTCGAACTGGGCAAGGTCCAGGCCGGACTGGATCCGACGGACTGGAAGCCGTTCAACGATGTAGGTGCCGGCACGCGGGAAGTGCGGCTCAGGGACTCAAGCGGCGCCTACCGCGTGATGTACGTGGCCAAGTTTGAAGAAGCAATCTATGTCCTGCATTGCTTCCAGAAAAAAACACAAGCGACCAGCCAACAGGACAAGGCCATCGCCGAAGCGCGCTACCGCGCGGTGATCGACACACGAAAGCACCGACCATGAAGACCGACACCGCCATCCAGCACGTCACCAAACCCGGCGCCAATATCTTTCTTGAGCTGGGCTTCCCGGCCGCGGAGGCGAGGCGCCTGCAGGCCGCATCGCAAAAGCAGATCAACGACACGCGGTTGCTGAAGCAGCAACTCATGGAAGAGCTGTCGAACTGGATCGAAGCGCATCACTTGAAGCAGGCTGAAGCGGCCGAGATCCTGATGGTCTCTCGCCCTCGGGTTTCCGACGTGGTCAACAGGAAGACGGCCAAATTCACCATCGACACGCTGGTCGAAATGCTCAGCCGCATCGGCAAGCCGGTGAAGCTGATCGTCGGCTGAACCTCGCCCGCCCGTCCCCGATAATCCCCCGAGTGAAAACGACGACTGCCCAACCCACCCCCTCGACCAGCGACCTCTCCGGGCACACGCCCATGATGGCGCAATATTTAGGCCTCAAGGCGGACCATCCGGACACCCTGCTGTTCTACCGGATGGGCGATTTCTACGAGCTGTTCTGGGCCGATGCCGAAAAGGCCGCGCGCCTGCTCGACATCACCCTCACCCAACGCGGCCAGTCGGCTGGCCAGCCCGTGGTGATGTGCGGCGTGCCTTTCCATGCGGTCGATACCTACCTCGCGCGGCTCATCAAGCTGGGCGAATCGGTCGCCATCTGCGAGCAGGTGGGCGAGGTCGGCGCGAGCAAGGGGCCGGTGGCGCGCAAGGTGATGCGTGTGGTCACGCCGGGCACGCTGACCGACTCGGAACTGCTCAGCGACAAGAGCGAATCGCTGCTGCTCGCGGTGCATGCGGGCACGCGCAATTTCTGCGGGCTCGCGTGGCTGAGCGTGACGGGTGCCGAACTGCGGCTGGCCGAGTGCCCGGCCGATGCGCTCGAAGCGTGGATCGCGCGCATCGCGCCTAGCGAACTGCTCTACAGCGCCGAGGTGACGCCGGCTTTCGAGCAACGCCTGAAAGCCGCTCGCACCGCAACGCCGTTCACCCTCTCGATCCGTCCCGCGTGGCAGTTCGACGGCGGCCTCGGCGAGCGCAAGCTCAGCGAGCAGATGGGCAGCAACAGCCTTGCCGCGTGGAATGCCGAATCGCTCACCAACGCGCATGCCGCGGCGGCAGCGCTGCTGGGCTATGCGGAACACACACAGGGCCGCGCGCTCTCGCACGTGCAGCGGCTTTCCGTCGAGCGCGACGGCGACCTGATCGAGTTGCCGCCCACCACGCGGCGCAACCTCGAACTCGTGCAGACGCTGCGCGGCGAAGACTCACCCACGATGTTCTCGCTGCTCGACACCTGCATGACGGGCATGGGCAGCCGGCTCGTGAAGCGCTGGCTGCTCTCTCCGCGCCGCGACCGCACCGAGGCACAAGCGCGGCTCGAGGCCATCGGTGCGCTGCAGTCCACGGTGCTCGGCGGCACGGCCGCGCCATGGCGCACGTTGCGCGAGCAATTGAAGAACACGAGCGACGTCGAACGCATTGCGGCGCGCATCGCGCTGCGCCAGGTGCGTCCGCGCGAGCTGCTGGCGCTGCGCCTGGCGCTCGACAAGGCCGAGCATCTGGCGCCGCTGCTGCCCGCCTCCGCTCCGCTGCTGGCCCGCATCGCCGAGCGGCTGGCGCCGCCGCCGGGCTGCGCCGATCTGCTCACGAGCGCGATCAAGCCCGATCCGTCGGCGCTGGTGCGCGACGGCGGCGTGATCGCCACCGGCCACGATGCCGAGCTCGACGAGCTGCGCGCCATCAGCGACAACTGCGACGACTTTCTGCTCAAGCTCGAAATCAGCGAACGCGAGCGCACCGGCATCAGCAACCTGCGGGTGCAGTTCAACCGGGTGCACGGCTTCTACATCGAGGTGACGCAGAGCGCGCTCGCGAAGGTGCCCGACAACTACCGCCGCCGCCAGACGCTGAAGAACGCCGAGCGCTTCATCACGCCCGAGCTGAAGGCCTTCGAAGACAAGGCGCTGAGCGCGCAAGACCGCGCGCTGGCCCGCGAGAAGTGGCTCTACGAACAGCTGCTCGATGCGCTGCAGCCTTCGGTGCATGCGCTCACGCAACTGGCCGGCGGCATCGCGACGCTCGATGCGCTGTGCGCGCTGGCCGAGCGCTCGCACACGCTGCACTGGCGCGCGCCGACCTTCGTGTCGCACCCGTGCATCGAGATCCAGCAGGGGCGGCATCCGGTGGTGGAAGCGCGGCTCGCCGAAAAGTCGTCGGGCGGCTTCATCGCCAACGACACGCAGCTCGGACCGCAGCAGCGCATGCAGGTGATCACCGGGCCGAACATGGGCGGCAAGTCGACGTACATGCGGCAGGTGGCGATCATCGTGCTGCTCGCCTCCATCGGCTCGCACGTGCCGGCGGCGGCCTGCAGGCTCGGGCCGATCGATGCGATCCACACGCGCATCGGCGCGGCGGACGACCTGGCGAATGCGCAGTCGACCTTCATGCTGGAGATGACCGAGGCCGCGCAGATCCTGCACAGCGCCACGGCGCAATCGCTGGTGCTGATGGACGAAATCGGCCGCGGCACCAGCACCTTCGACGGACTGGCGCTGGCAGCGGGCATCGCGGCGCAGCTGCACGACCGCAGCAAGGCCTTCACGCTGTTCGCGACCCACTATTTCGAGCTGACCGAGTTTCCGGCCACGCACCACGGCGCGGTGAACATGCATGTGAGCGCCACCGAAGCGGGCCGCGACATCGTGTTCCTGCACGAAATGCAGCCCGGCCCTGCCAGCAAGAGCTACGGGATCCAGGTGGCGAGGCTTGCCGGCATGCCGGCGGCGGTGGTCAACCATGCGCGGCAAGCGCTCGAGGCACTTGAATCGCAGCATGCGCAAACTCGTGCACAGGTTGACCTGTTTGCGCCCCCGCCGGTGGCCGAGACGCCGCTGTCCAGCGCCGTAGAATCCGCGCTGGCCGCGCTAGACCCCGACACCATGAGCCCGCGCGAGGCCCTCGACGCGCTCTATGCCCTCCAAAAACTGAACACGCGTGAACGCAGTGCCGCCTGAGCGGGCCTGATTCATGCGAGACGAACTCATGACTTATTGCGTAGGCATCAAACTCAACGCCGGCCTGGTGTTTCTCTCCGACTCGCGCACGAATGCGGGCGTGGACCACATCAGCACCTTCCGCAAGATGATCGTCTACGAGCAGCCGGGCGACCGCGTGATGGTGCTGCTGTCCTCGGGCAACCTGAGCATCTCGCAGTCGGTGCGCGAAATCCTGCAGATCGAGGAATTGCGCGAAACGCGCGAAGACGGCTCGCAAGGCGACCCGATCACCATCTGGAACGCCAAGAGCATGTTCGACGCCGCCCGCGTGCTGGGCTCGGCGGTGCGCCATGTGTACGACCGCGATGCCGAGGCGCTGAAGCACGCGGGGCTCGACTTCAACGTGTCCTTCATCTTCGGCGGGCAGGTCAAGGGCGAAGGCATGCGGCTCTTCCTGGTCTACGCCGCGGGCAACTTCATCGAAGCGACGACCGAGACGCCTTATTTCCAGGTGGGCGAATCGAAGTACGGCAAGCCGGTGCTCGACCGGGTTCTCACGCCCGAGACGCCGCTGGACGAAGCCGCCAAGTGCGCGCTGGTGTCGATGGATTCGACGATGAAGTCGAACCTGTCGGTGGGCCTGCCGCTCGACCTGGTGGTGTACGAAGCCAACAAGTTCGAGACCGACCGGGTGATCTGCATCGATGCCGACAACCCCTACTACCGGATGATGCACAACAGCTGGGGCCAGAAGCTGCGCGAGGTGTTCGACAGCATCGAAGACCCGGTGTGGGACGACAGCCATACCGAGCATCCGCTGAAGATGCCGGCCACGCGGCACGGCGCGCTGCGCAAGATCTCGACCCCCGACGAAAAGCTCATCTGAGCGCGGCATCGGCCATGGCCATGCCGCCCGTCGTCTTCTCGCACGGCAACAGCTTTCCCGCGAGCACTTACCGCGTCGTCCTCGACAGCCTCCGCAACCGCGGCTTCGAGGTCGATGCCATCGAGAAATTCGGGCACGACCCGAAGTACCCCGTTACCGACAACTGGCCGCACCTGGTGCAGCAGCTGGCCGACTTCGCCAAGGTGCGCGCCGAACGCGCGAGCGGACCGGTGTTTCTGGTCGGCCATTCGCTCGGCGGATTCCTGAGCCTGATGTGCGCGGCGCTGCATCCGGCGCTCGCGCGCGGCGTGGTGCTGATCGATTCGCCGATCCTCGGCGGGTGGCGCGCGAACACGCTCAATGTGGTCAAGCGCACGCCGCTCATGAAGAGCATTTCGCCCGGCGCCATCAGCCAGAAGCGCAAGAACAGCTGGGCGCACCGCGAGGCGGTGTTCGAGCATTTCCGCAGCAAGAAGGCATTTGCGAAGTGGGACGAGCAGATGCTGCACGACTACATCGATCACGGGACCTTCGACGGGATCGCCGCAGGGGAAGACAGCCGCGAGCTGAGCTTCGACCGCGACGTGGAAACCGCGATCTACAACACCCTGCCCCACAACCTGGGCGCGCTGCTGCGCAGCCACCCGCTCAAGTGCAAGGCGGCGTTCATCGGCGGGCGGCAGTCGGCCGAGATGAAGCGCGTGGGCATGGCGATGACCGAGCAGGTGACCAAGGGGCGCATCACGATGCTCGACGGTACGCACCTGTTCCCGATGGAAAAGCCGCTGGCGACCGCGGCGGCGGTCGAGGCGGCGCTGCGCAACCTGCTGTAGGCGTCAGGGGTCAGGCCTCAAGCCTCAGAAGCGGGACGGCATTCGATGCCGTCGCCAACGCGCAGCACGCCGCCGCGCAAGACCCGCGCCGTCACGCCGCCGTGGCCGCGCATGGCGTTGTAGCCGCCGGGGCCGAGCAGCTCTTCCATCCGTGAACAGGGCTCGCAGGGGCCGCTGATTTCGAGCAGCACCTCGGCGCCGATGGCCAGCACCAGCGGCTGGTCGCGAAACAGCGAGCGCGCCGCCAGCAGGTTCAGGCCCGAGACGACGAGGTTGCGCCGCAGCCCTTCGGCGTCGACACGCGCATGGCCGGTGAGTGCGGCGATCACCGGCAGGTGCTCCTGCTGGATCAGCGAGACCTGCCGCTTGCCGCCGGGGCGCGCGGCGGCGATGCGGTCGCCCTCCAGCCCGCGCCCTTCCACCGCCACGGCCTCGTCCACCGGCAGCACCGGCGCCCGGCGCGCCGGCCGCAGCAGGATGGCGTCGAGGCGGCCGGGTCGCGCGAATTGCCGGGTCAGTTCGTGGAGGTCGGGCATGCGGGGCATTGTCCATGGGGCTTTTTTGCGCCTGCCGCTGCCGCGGGGTAGTGCAGCCATGAGGTCTTCCGCCCTATGGCCGAACCGTGCACGCGGCCAAGCCGGCGGGCTGCCGACGAATACGGCGGTATTCGTTGCTCCCGGCACGCCGGCGCCAAGACGGGAGCAATAGTTAACCTGAGCGGCGGCGCCACGATGACGGGCCCTGCACGTTTTCCAAGCGAAACATTCCAAATAGAGCGATAGTTCCTGCCGGCTCGCAGCTTCCCCCTGTTTTCAATTGGGTGACTCCAGGATACAAATGGCAATACTCTGCAACAATCCCACCTTATAAGTAAAAACGTCCTACCAAGTCAGGCCCCGTTCAGAATCCCGCCCACATGTCCAATTTGCAACTGGAAGACGTCGAAGTCGTTTCGCTGAGCCCCGCGCTGGTGGTCGAGGACGATCCGGCCATGCGCGAGCGGCTCGCCTACGTGCTGTCGACCCTGGGCTGCGACGAGCCGCAGATCGCCTGGGCCGACAGCGTGACGGCGGCCAAGGAACTGCTCGAGGACCGAGATTTCGGCGTAGCGCTGGTCGACATCGGCCTGCCGGACGGCAGTGGCGTCGAGCTGATCGGCTGGATGCAGGCGCATCGCCCCCGGGTGCCCGCGGTGGTGGTCTCGGCCTGGCGGACCGAAGAGGTCATCTTCGCGGCGCTGCGGGCCGGCGCCATCGGCTATCTGCTGAAGGAGCGCGACGACCTGGAACTGAGCATCGCGCTGCGCAGCATCGAGCAGGGCGGCGCGCCCATCGATCCGGCCATCGCGCGCCGCATCCTCGGCTGGATCGCGGCGCAGCAGCCTTCGTTGTCCGCGGTGCTGGCCACCGACGCGCCGTCCCCGCTGCCCGTGGCGCTGACGCCGCGCGAGCGAAAGATCCTCGAACTGGTGGCGCAGGGGCTGAGCAACCGCGACATGGCCGAATCGCTGTCGATTTCGCGCCTCACGGTGGAATGCCACACCAAGAACATCTACCGCAAGCTCGCGGTCACCTCGCGCACCGAGGCGGTCTTCCAGGGCCGCAGGCACGGCCTGTTGCGCTGACCGGCCTGCTGCTTCACTTCACCAGGCGTAGCCCGCCTGCACGCGCGCTGCGATCCGGTTGCCGCTGCCGCTGCTGGTCGCCGTGGAAACGCCCAGCCCCAGGTTCAGGTTGTCGTTGAGCTGGTAGCCGAAGGCGAAGCCGATGGCCGATGCGCCGGCGTAGTTGCCGACGGCGGCGCCCATCCACTTCTTGCCCACCGCCAGCGTCGGCATCGACGGCATGGCCAGCGCAGCGGCAACGCCCCGTGCCGCAAAGGCATTCGACTGGCTGGTCGCGTTGCTCACCGCCTGCTGCAGCTGGTTGACGTTTACGGCATCGGTGCCCAGCACACCGGGCGCAACATTCGCGATGCCGCGCAACTGATTGGTCGCCGCATTGCCTACCGACACCGTGTTGTCGCGGTCGGCCACCGAGCCCTGCCCCAGCGCGACCGAATTGCTGCCCGTGGCCAGCGTGTTGGCACCCAGCGCGACCGCGTTGTTGCCGGCGGCCACTGCGTTGTTGCCCACGGCGGTGGTCGGGTCGGCCAGCGCCCGGGCGCCTGCGCCGATGGCGACCGAGCCTGCGTGATCGGCCTTCGCGCCGTTGCCGATGGCGACGGTGTTCTCGCCATTGGCTTGCGCGTTGGTGCCCATCGACGTGCTGCCGGCGCCGCCCGCGCTGGCGCCCGGTCCGCAGGCCACCGCACCGCCGGCACCCACCGCGCAGACGCCGCTGCTCAGAGCCTGGTTCATCAGCGTCTGCAGCGCAATCACCTGCTGGAGGGTGAAGTTGTTGGCCGTGGTGACTGCCGTCTGCTGCGCCTGCTGCACCTGGCCGACATTGGCGGCATCGGTGGCGGCCTGGCCCGCGCTGACGTTGTTGATGGTGGTACCGGCGCCGCCGTTGGCATTGAGTTGCAGCGAGGTGCCGCCCGCGCCGTACTGCGCCGAGTTCTGCGCCGCGCCGAGCGCGGTGTCCGCGGTCTGCTTCACGGTGTTCAGCTGGCCGACATTGGCAGCATCCGTGGCGGCCTGTCCCGCGCTCACGTTGCTGATGACGGTACCAGCGCCGCCATTGGCATTGAGCTGCAGCGAGGTGCCGCCCGCGCCGTACTGCGCCGAGTTCTGTGCTGCGCCGAGCGCCGTATTGGCTGTGTTCTGGGCCGCGGTGGCGCTCTGCTGCACCGTGTGCAGCTGGCCGCCGTTGACGGCATCGGTGCTCGTGGCGTTCACCGCACCGGCGCTCACGTTGACCAGCCCGCGCGTCTGGCCGGCGGACCCGAAGGACACCGTGTTGGCGGCCGTGGCGACGGAGTTCGCGCCGATGGCCACGCCGCCGTTCGCACCGCTGGCGACCTGGCTGCCCGACCCGATGGCCACGCTACCGGTTGCCAGGGCCGCTGCGCCCGAAGCACCGTTGCTCGCGCCGCCGATCGCCGTGCTGGCGCTGCCGGACGCCACGGCGCCCTGGCTGGCGCCCGAGGCGCTGCCGATGGCGATGGCGGAGGTGCCCGAGGCCTGTGCGCCGCTGCCGCCGGAGGGCGGGGGATTGCCGCAACAGCCTGGTCCACCCTCACCCCCCGCGCCGACGGCAATCGCACCGGACGCCGAGGCCCGGGCACCGGAGCCCCCGGCCCCACCCGTGCCGCCCGCTTCGCCCTTGGCGCCCGTGCCACCGCCACCTATCGCGGTAGCACCGTTGGCGTTCGCCGCGGCGCCGCTGCCACCCGTGCCGCCGGTTCCACCGGAGGCGCCAAGGCCGCCGTCGCCGCCCGCCCCCAGCGATGTGGCGCCGTCGCCCGAGGCCACGGCCGCCCCGCCTCCGGCACCTCCGGTCCCTCCGGACTGTCCCGCGCCGCCGCCGCCCGCCGTTCCCCCCACGAAGCCTGCCGCATGGACGCTGCCGACCAGCAGCAGGGTCAGCGCGGGCAGGAGCCGAAGCGTCCGCGCGAATCGCCGGCCTCCCTTCTTCTTGCGCGGCCCTTCCTGGGCGCGAATGGCGTGGTTCTGGACGGGCATGGCGTTCTTCTTTCTTGAGATGGACAGGACAAAACGCGACGAAGTGTGTCTTTCTGTTATCAACGGGGCCATCCCCGAGAACTGGTAAATGCAATGCCACGCCTAGAACATCGACCGCAGGATGGGCCGCGATGCGCGCCACCGAGCCGACCGGCCCACCGGGCGCAGAAGGCACGGCTTGCCTCGGCCTGGGGAGCTCTTTTTCTTTTTGCCGTCTCCTTCCTGCTTGTTGCCAGCGCGTCGATGGCGCGGGCTCAGCAGTCCGCGCCGCCCGTGCTCCAGGTCGAAGCCGTGCGCGGCACCGGCTGGGACGACACCGCGCCCCCCACCGGCGGCTGGGCGCCCGTCGCGCTGCCCGACAGCTGGCCGGATCGCTGGCCCGGTTTCGACGGCGTGGTCTGGTACCGGCTCACCTGGACGCAGCCCGCAGAGATGCGCGAAGCCGGGCTGCTGCTGAACTACTTCAACATGGCCGGCGCGGTGTTCCTCAACGGCACGCCGATCCTTCGCGACCCGAACCTCGTCGAGCCGCTCACCCGCTCATGGAACACGCCGCGCTACTGGCTGCTGGTGCGCGTCTCAGGCCTCTCGCCCTACCAGCCGGGGCTGGGGCCGGTGCATCTGGGCGCGCCGGCCGCGGTGCAGGCGCTGTACGAACGCGAGCGCCTTTTTCGCCACGACCTGCCGATGCTGGGCCTCGCGCTGAGCGCGGTGGTCTCGGCCTTCTTCGCGGCCCTGTGGGTGTTGCGCCGCAGCGAGACGGCCTACGGCTGGTTCGCGCTGATGTCGATGCTCTGGCTGGCATACGGCTACAACCACGTCGCCACGACGCCCTGGCCTTTCGCGAACAACCATAGCTGGCAGGCGTTCAACACCTCGGCGTTCCTCGCGTTCAGCGTGGCCTTTTTGGTCTTCACGCTGCGCTTTTGCGAACGGCGCATGCCGCGCCTGGAAATCGCGGCGCTGCTGCTCGTGAGCGTGGGCTGGGTCGACCTCTGGACCGCGGGCATGCCGTCGCTGCCCCTGCACCGGGCCGTGTGGGGGCTGGTGGGCGGGCTGATGACGATTGCCGTGTGCTGCGCCGCGCTGCTCCACGCCCTGCGCATGCGCCAGGGTCCGGTGCTCGCCCTGGCGCCGTTCATGGCGATGTCCGCCGCGACCGGCGCGCACGACCTGCTGGTGTTCACGCAGGTGATCGACAGCAACATCTACTACACGACGATGTCGTCCTACGCGCTGCTGCTGGGCATGGCGCTGATCCAGGCCGGTCGTTTCGTCAAAAGCCTCGAGCGCATCGAGAACTTCAACACCGAGCTGATCGAGGAAGTGAACGCCGCCAAGGCCGAACTGGCTGCCACGCTCGCGCAGCAGCATGCGCTGGAGTTGGCGCATGCGCGCATCGGCGAGCGGGTCAACCTCGCGAGCGACCTGCACGACGGCCTCGGCGGCATGCTGGTGGGCAGCATCGCGACGCTGGAGCGCACGCCCGAGAACCTCTCGGCGCCCGAACTGCTCGCAATGCTCAAGAGCCTGCGCGACGACCTGCGGCTGATCATCGAAGCCACCGGCCGCCACGACGGCGCGCGTGCGTTCGGCGAATTGCTTGCGCCGCTGCGGCACCGCACCTCGCAGTTGCTCGATGCGAACGGCATCGACTGCCGCTGGCAGGTGTCGAACCTCGAAACGCTCGAACTGCCGCCGTCACAGAGCCTGGATTTGCTGCGCTTTCTGCAGGAGGCGCTGACCAATGTGCTCAAGCACAGCGCGAGCCGGCGCGTGGATGTGGCGGTGATGCGCGATGGCGCCGAACTGAAGCTCAGCGTGCGCGACGACGGACGTGGCTTCGTGGTCGATGGGGCCGACAAGGCGGCCGGTTCCGGCTTGCGCAGCCTGCGCACCCGGGCGCGGCGCCTCGGGGCCGAACTTCAGTTGCAGTCGCGGCCCGGCGAAACGCAACTGGCGCTGCGGATGCCGCTGGCACCCGCAGCCTGAGCGCTCCGCAGGATCAGTCCGCCCAGACCACCGTGCCGGTCCACGCCGTCACCAGCACCACGATGCCGAAGGCGATGCGATACCAGGCGAACGGAATGAAGTTGTGGGTGCTGATGAACTTCAGCAGCCAGCGCACGCAGAGCCACGCGCTGATGAACGAGAACACGAGGCCCACTGCGAAGAGCGGAACGTCGGCCATCGACAGCAGCGCGCGCTCCTTGTAGACGCTGTACACGCCGGCGCCGATCAGCGTCGGGATCGCGAGGAAGAAAGAGAAGTCCGTTGCCGCCTGGCGCGAGAGGCCCAGCAGCATGCCGCCGATGATGGTCGAGCCGCTGCGGCTCGTGCCGGGGATCATCGCGAAGCACTGCACGAGGCCCACCTTGAGCGCATCCCACGCCGTGAGGTCGTCGACATGCTCGACGCGCACCGAACCCGGCGGCCGCTTCTCGGCCCACAGGATGATGAAGCCGCCGATGATGAAGGTGCTGGCCACCACGGTCGGGATGAACAGGTTGGCCTTGATCACCTTGCCGAACAGGAGGCCCAGCACCACCGCGGGCAGGAAGCCGATGAAGATGTTGAGCGCGAGGCGCCGCGCCTTGGGTTGCCGCGGCAATGCCACGACGGTCGATTTGATCTTCTGCCAATAGACCAGGATCACCGCGAAGATCGCGCCGGTCTGGATGGCGATCTCGAACACCTTGCCCCGGTTGTCGCCGAAGCCACCGAGCAGCGAGCCCGCAAGAATCAGATGGCCTGTCGACGAGATCGGCAGGAACTCGGTCAGCCCTTCGACGATGCCCATGATGGCGGCCTTGACCAGCAAAACAATATCCACGCGTACTCCTTCAACAAAGAGCGTCAATTATGGCGAGGGCATCGGTCAGCTCCGGTTCAGGTGAGAGGCGAGCGGGAGTACCGAATACCTAATTTCGGGGATGTTCACCCTGTGGGAGCCGATACATATTGCAACCTGAACATTCATGTGCCCCGAAGGAGTCTTGCCATGCGAACGTCGACTGCCGCGGACGAGCGCGAATCAACTGCCGAAGACCACGGTCGGGACCGACTGAAGAACCCCCTCGCGATCGAGCGGGAGCAATGCGAATCGATGCGCCGCGTGGCCGGTGCGACCGGTGCCTCGGCCCATGAATTGAAGCTCTTGATGCAGCGGCTGGTCGACATCGACCGCTCGGGCAAGAGCGCGGGCATCGTCGCGCAGGGCAACATCGCCGCCGACCGGATGGAAGCCGAGGTCCAGATGCTCGACCTGGGCGACGGCTGCATCGCCGGGCAGCAGGCCGAGGCCTGCCAGCGCATCGACTTCGGCCTGCTCGAACCGCTGAACCCCGCGCACGACAAGAAGTGGTACGCGCGCTGGAAGTTCTGGAGCTTCATCCTCGGCGCGGCAGGCCCCGTGGCCTCGCTCACGCTGCAGGGCCTGGCACTGCGCCCGAGCGAGCCCGAAGACGCGCACGCCGACCTCGTGGCCAAGGCGCGCAAGGTGCTGGAGAGCTGGCGCCGCACCTCCGACCCACTCTTCTGGTCGGCCGTCGAAGACTACGTGCGGCAGCAGGCCTTCTCGCTCGAGACGCAGGCCTACCTCATGCACTGCATCGCGGCCGTGTTCAGCGGCGACACGATGAAGCTCTCGAACGAACAGAGCGAAGCACTCACCGGCCTGCTCACCGACACGTACTGCGATGCGCTCGGCACTGCTGCCACGATGCCTTCTTCGGACATCTACCGGCGCCTGGCCGAAGGCCTGGAAGCGACCGACCGCGAGACCGGCGTGCACCGCATGCTGGGTCGCAGCGACGCGGCGCAGATCGCGATGACCACGCTGGTCAGCGCCATCGGCCACGGCGGCTCACACTGACACTGAGCGCGGCTGGCCGGTTCGCTGGCGAAGGGCGCGCACGGCGCTGTCGACCGTCGTGAGCACCGGCAGGCCGATGGCCGCTTCGCATGCGGCACGGGCGCGCGCCATGCTGAACTGAGCGAGCGCGATGCGCGTGCAGCCGCGATCGCGCAGCACCGCAGCCTGCGTGGCGATCAACGCGTCGTGCCGCAGCGTGTCGCCGGCGTTCAGCGCATCGAGTGCGCCGTCGGCCAACGCCAACTCCAGCGCGGCACCGACTGGAAACTCGGGCGGCATCGAAGCGAGCGTGGGCGCGAACGTCGCGATCAACCCCAGCCGCCCTTCCACCTGCATCGCCTCGGCGATCATGGCTTCATTGGGCTTGAGCACCGGAATGCCCGCATGCCGCCGCGCCACCGCCTCGATGCACGGTCCGAAGGCCGAGCAGGTGAAGAGGATGCCTTCGGCGCCTGTGTCCACCGCGTATTGCGCGAGGCGCTGAAACCGCTCGTGCATCGCCGCGTCCAGCCCGCGCCCGTTGTTGCGTGCGAGGTCGGCCGAGAGACTGTCGTCGAGCAGGTTCATGCGCACCGCCTCGGGCCAGTCGCGCGCGAAGGCTTCGTTGATGGGCGCGACCGAATGCGAGAGCGCGTGGATTAGGGCGATGCGTGTCATGAATCCAGATGCTCAGATGCCCTTGGACGACGGATTGGCAAACGCCTCTTTCGTCTCGGCATTGAGTGGGTAGTTGATGTTGATGCCCTTCGGCGGAATCGGCGACATGAACCACTTGGCATAGAGCTTTTCCATCTCGCCCGACTTCATCATGCCCGACACCACGCGGTCCACCAGCGCCTTGAAGGCCGCATCGTCCTTGCGGAACATCAGCGACTGGTTCTCGGTACGCAGGCTCTCGCCGGTGATGACGAAGTCCTTCGGGTTGCGCGCATTCGCGAGCTGCCCGGCCAGGAGGATGTCGTCGAGCACGAAGGCCTGCGCCCGGCCGCTTTCCACCAGCAGGAACGAGTCGCTGTGGTCCTTGCCCGCGAGGTTGGTCACCTCGAGGCTGCGGCCGCGGTCGGCTTCGCGCAAGAGGCGGAACGAGGTGGTGCCGCTGGTGGTGGCCACCGTCTTGCCCTGCAGGTCGGCGATGCTCCTGATGCCCGAATCGGCCTTCACCAGCATGCGCACGTTGTAGCGAAAGATGTCGGGCGAGAACGCCACCTGCTTCTGCCGGTCGACCAGGTTGGTGGTGGAGCCGCACTCGATGTCCACCGTGCCGTTCTGCACCAGCGGCATGCGGTTGGCCGAGGTCACGGCCTGGTACTTGATTTCGATGGCCGGCAGCTTGAGTTCGGACTTCACCGCCTCCACGATGCGGTTGCAGATCTCGATGCTGTAGCCCACCGGCTTCAGGTTGCCATCGAGGTACGAGAAGCCGAACGACGACTCGCGGTAGCCGAAGGTGATGGCACCGCTCGCCTTGATCTTGGCGAGCGTGTCGTTCTCCTGCGCACGCGCGGCGACGAACGGCAACAGGGTGCAAGCCACCGTGAGAGCGGCAGCACCGATGGAAATCGGCAGACGAAGCTTGGGCATGGAAGCGCTCCTCGGAACGGCGGGTTGAAGAAAACGGTGAAGGGAAAAGGTGCGGCGGTCAGCGCGCGGCAGCGCTCGTCACCGCATCGATGGAAACCGCGAGACGGGTGGCGATTTCCTGCAAGTCATCCCGCGTCGCGATGAAGGGCGGCGCGAGCAGCACGTGGTCGCCCTGGCGGCCATCGACGGTGCCGCCGAAGGGGTAGCACAAGAGGCCGCGCGCCATCGCGTCCTTCTTGATGAGCGCATTGACCTTGAGCGAAGGATCGAAGGGCGTCTTGCTCGCGCGGTCGGCGACCAGTTCGATGCCCCAGAAGAAACCGCGGCCGCGGATGTCGCCCACATGCGCGTGCTTGCCCAGTGCCTCGGCCAGCATCGCGCCGAAGGCCACGCCGTCTTCGCGCACCTTGGCGACGAGGCCGTCGCGGCGGATCACCTGCTGCACCGCGAGCGCCGCCGCGCAGGCCATCGGGTGGCCGAGGTAGGTGTGGCCGTGCTGGAAGAAGCCGCTGCCCTTGGACATGGCCTCGACGATCTTCTGCTGCGCCAGCACCGCGCCGATGGGCTGGTAGCCGCCGCCCAGGCCCTTGGCGATGGTGATCAGGTCGGGCGCAATGCCCTCCTGCTCGCACGCATGCAGCGAGCCGGTGCGGCCCATGCCGCACATCACCTCGTCGAGGATCAGCAGCACGCCGTACTTGTCGCACACCGCGCGCACCGCCTTGAAGTAGCCCGGCACCGGCGTCAACACACCGGCCGTGGCGCCGCCCACCGTCTCGGCAACGAAGGCGATCACGCGGTCGGCGCCCTGCGCGACGATGGCCGCTTCGAGCTCGGCCGCGAGGCGCAGGCCGTATTGCTCGGCGCTTTCGCCTTCGCGCTGCTCGCGGTACGGATAGCACGGCGACACATGCGTGGCCGGCACGAGGATCGGCGCGAAAGGCTCGCGGCGCCAGGCGTTGCCGCCCACCGCGAGCGCGCCCAGCGTGTTGCCGTGGTAACTCTGGCGGCGCGCGATGAAGTGGGTGCGCTGCGGCTGGCCGATTTCGACGAAGTACTGCCGCGCCATCTTGAGTGCCGACTCCACCGCTTCCGAGCCACCGCTCACCAGGTACACGTGGCTCATGCCTTCGGGTGCGGAGGCGATGAGTTCATCGGCCAGTTGCTCGGCCACTTCGCTCGTGAAGAAGCTGGTGTGCGCATAGGCGAGCTTGTCGAGCTGCGCATGCATGGCGGCCAGCACCTCGGGGTGCGCATGGCCCAGCGACGAGACGGCTGCGCCGCCCGAAGCATCGAGGTATTCGCGCCCTTCGGCGTCGCGGATGAACATGCCGTGCGAGCCGGCGGCAATGGGCGGGGTCTGGCGAAGGTGGCGGTGGAAGACGTGCGTCATGGTGGCGAAAACCTGAAACAATTTCTGGAACCAACGTTTCCGTTGAATTATTGTTTGGAACATTTGTTCCGTCAACTGTTTCGATGTTCCGCCTCCGGTACATTCGTTCCAACACCAGCCAGAGAGAGACACCGCCATGGGCGCCAGAGACCAGATCCGCCAGCGTTTCAACGAGCTGAGCCCCGCCTTGCAGCAGGTGGCGCGCTATGTGCTCGACCACCCCAACGAAGTCGTCACCGCCTCGATGCGCAACGTCGGCACGCGCGCGCAGAGCACGCCTGCCACGCTGGTGCGTTTCGCGCAGAACCTCGGGTATGCGGGCTGGCCGCAGCTCAAGGAGGCCTTCGCGGGCGACATGGGCCTGGGCACCGAGACCTACGGCGGGCGCGCCAAGCAACTGGTCGGCCGCTCGCAGGACCGCGGCCTCACCGGCGAAATGTTCGAGGTGCAGCGCCGCAACCTCGAAGCCACGCACCAGCAGAGCGAGCAGGCGCTGCAGAAGGCCTGCGCGCTGATCGAAAAGGCGCCGACCGTGCATGCGGCGGGGTTTCGCGCGTGCTTTCCGATCGCCTTCTCGTTCGTCTATGTGTACCGGCTCTTCCGCGCCAGCGTGCACCTGGTCGACGGCCAAGGCGGATCGCTGGAGATGCAGCAGCGCGCCTTCGCCAAGGGCGATGCGCTCGTGGTCGCGAGCTTCGCGCCCTACTCGCGCGAGGCGCTGCAGGTAACAGAGGCCGCCAAGGCGGCCGGCTGCCGCATCGTGGCGATCACCGACAGCGTGACCTCGCCGCTCTCGCTATTGGCCGACGAAACGCTGCTCTTCACGATCAACAGCCCCTCGTTCTTTCCGTCTGTCGCGGCCGGTGTGGCGGTGACCGAGGCGCTGGTCGAACTGCTCGCGAGCCGAGCGGGCAAATCGGGCATCAAGCGCATCGACCAAGCGGAGGCGCAGTTGTTCGAATCGGGCGCGTACCTGCTGCCACCGGTTGCGCGCGGCGGTTAAGCAGCCGGTTTGCTGCCCGCGGCCATGTGGATCGCGGCACGGATGCGCGGGTAGGTGCCGCATCGGCAGATGTTGCCGCTCATCGCATTCGTCACCTCGTCGTCGCTGGGCTGCGGCACTTTCTTGAGCAGCGCGCAGGCCGACATCAGCTGCCCGCTCTGGCAGTAGCCGCATTGCACGACGTCGACCTCGGTCCAAGCACTGCGCAGCGCATCGGCCTCCTTGCCCTGCAGGCCCTCGATGGTCGTGACCTCGCGCGCACCCACCGATTCGAGCGGCGTGACGCAGGAGCGCACCGCCTCGCCATCGAGATGCACCGTGCAGGCGCCGCAAAGCGCCTTGCCGCAACCGAACTTGGTGCCGACGAGTTGCATCTCGCCGCGCAACACCCACAGCAAGGGCGTGTCGGGCTCGGCGTTGACGGTGGAGGTCTTGCCGTTGATCTTGATCGTGGTGGTCATGGGGCGTTCCTTTTTATTCGTTCAGGCGAGCTTCAGCGGCAGGCTGCGCAATCGCTGGCCGGTCAGCGCAAACAACGCGTTCGCCACCGCCGGCGCGATGGGCGGCGTGCCCGGTTCGCCCACGCCGCCGGGCCGGTCGCTGCCCGCAACGATCTCGGTCTCGATGACCGGGCACTCGTTCATGCGCAGCGGCATGTAGTCGTGGAAATTGCTCTGCTGCACCTGGCCCTTCTCGATGGTGATCTCACCGTGCAGCGCGGCCGAAAGGCCATAGACGATGCCGCCCTCCATCTGCTGGCGAATGAGGTTCGGGTTGACCGGCACGCCGCAGTCGATGACGCAGACCACGCGGTGCACGCGGATCTTTTTTTCCGCATCGACCGACACCTCGGCCACCTGCGCGACGATGCTGCCGAACGCACGATGGATGGCGATGCCGCGCGCACGCTTCGCACCGTCGGGGCCCGCGGCCAGCGGTTGGCCCCAGCCCGACAACTCGGCCGCGCGCTTCAGCACATGCAGATGGCGCGGGTCTTTCGCGAGCAGCGTGGCGCGGAAGGCCACCGGGTCCTTGCCTGCAGCGGCCGCGCACTCGTCGATGAAGCTCTCGACGAAGAAGCCGTTCTGAGAATGCGCCACCGAGCGCCACACGCCGGTGGTCACGGCGGACTCCACCGGTTCGTGCGCCACGCGGGCGTTGGGGAATTCGTAGGCCGTGTTCCAGGCGCCGTCGGTCGAGGTGTCCATGAACGACGGCGCGCCCAGGCTGGAGCCGGCCGTGGTGGTCTGCCACGCGACCAGCGCGCCGTTCGCATCGAGGCCCGCCTTGCAGCGCGCCACGTAGGCCGGCCGGTAGTAGTCGTGCGCCATGTCTTCTTCGCGCGACCAGATCAGCTGCACCGGCGCGCCGTCGGTCTCGCGCGCCAGCATCGCGGCCTGCGTGACGAAGTCGGTGGAATAGCGGCGTCCGAACCCGCCGCCCAGGAAGGTCACATGCAGGTCGACCTTCTTCGCGTCGATGCCGAGCGCCGATGCCACCGCGCCGCGCGCGAAGCCCGGCGCCTGCGTGGGGGCCCAGACGGTGGCCACGCCGTCCTTGAACTGCGCCGTGCAATTCATCGGCTCCATCGTGGCGTGTGCGAGGAAGGGCACGCGGTATTCGACATCGATGGTCTTCGCGGCCGACTTCAGCGCCGCGGCCACATCGCCTTCGTCGAGCCGCGCGTTGCCTTCGCTCGTGCGCAGGGTCTGCGAGAGGCGCCCGATCATCTCGCTGCTCGACAGGCTGGCGGCGGGGCCGTGGTCCCACTCGATCTCGACCGCCTTCAGCGCGCGCATCGCGTGGTACGGCGTGTCGGCGATCACCGCCACGCCGCCCGAGGTGCTGCCGGTGCCGATGAGCGTCGCGCCCACCGACGCCAGCGCCACCACCTTGCGCACGCCGGGCAGCTTCTGCGCGGCAGCGCCGTCAAAGCGAGCGACCTTGCCGCCGATGGTCGGGCACATGGCGATGCTCGCGTACAGCAGGCCGGGCGGCAGCGTGTCCATGCCGAACTTCGCGCTGCCGTCGAGCTTGGCGCTGTTCTCGATGCGGCGCGAGGGCTGGCCGATCAGCTTGAAGTCGGCCGGCTTCTTCAGCGCCACGTTGGTGGCAAGCGGCTGCTGCGCGGCGCGCGCCGCCAATTCGCCGAAGCTCGCGCTCTTGCCGCTCGCATGCAGCACGCGGCCGCCTTCGGTGCGGCATTCGCCGGCCGGCACGCTCCACGCGGCAGCAGCGGCGCCGATCAGCATCGCGCGTGCGGAGGCACCGGCTTCGCGCACGGGCAGCCACTGGTCGGTGATGCTCGACGAACCGCCCGTGCCCGAGAGCCCCGGGATCGAACGCAGCAGCTTGCCCACCACGTGCTCGGTCGCGCGCTTGACCTTGCCTTCATCGCCGGGCTTGAAGGGCAGCGCATCGAGGATCGCGGCCTGGTTGTTGTAGATCGCATCGGAGCCCGCGCTTTCGATGCGGACCTGATCGAGCGTGGCGTCCATCTCTTCGGCCAGCAGCATCGCAAGGCCCGTGTGCGTGCCCTGCCCCATTTCCGACTGCGACATCATCAGCGTGACGGTGTTGTCGCTGCCCACCTTGACCCAGCCATTGAGCGCGACCTGGCCCGGCCCCGCGGGCAGCGGCTCGGAACCCATGAGGCGCGATGCGGCCGGCGTGGCGGACCAGCCGACCACGAGGGCGCCGACGGCCCCCAGGGTGCCGAGGACGAAGTGGCGGCGCTTGAGTTGGGGCATGGTGGGGTTCTTGTGACCGATGACGGCGGGGTCATCGGGGTCGATTGCCGGACGACCGATGATAGAAGGCCGCACCGCTGCGCCCCTGTGCTGCACTGCCGCAAGACGGAACCGCGCCAGATGGCGGGTGTCCAACCTCTGTCGCGGCGCCTTGTCGCGACAGGAGGTAATGACCATGAAGCAAGTGAAGCATTGGCAAGACCCGGTCAACGCCGTCGCCGGCGCCTGGCTGATCGTCTCGCCCTGGGTCCTGGGCTTTCAGGGCATCGCGCCCGCCATGTGGACCATGGTGGCAACCGGCATCGTGCTGGGCGCCGTGGCACTGGGCGCGACCTTCGTGCCCAAGCAGTGGGAAGAGTGGACCGAAGTGGCCCTCGCGGTGTGGCTTGCCGCATCGCCGTGGCTGGTCGGTTTCGCCGCGATGGAAACCGCGATGGTCAACGCGGTGCTCGTGGCCGCGCTGATCCTGGTGCTCGCCCTCTGGGTGCTGGTGACCGACAAGGACTACCTTGGCGGGATGATGGACCGTCCGGCGCACTGAACGAGCGCGCCGTGAAACGAGGCCAGCCGCAGGAGCGGTGAGGCCGACTGGATGGGCATGACGCCCATCCGCGAAACCGCCTCCTCGTCTTCTTCTTTCTTATTGCGCGCGAGGGACGGTGGGTTGTTGTTGCGCCGTGGCCGCTGTGCCGTCCGGGTTGTTGCTCATCCAGTCGGCCTGCCAGCCACCGCCCATCGCCTGGATGAGCGCGATCGCCGAAGCCTGGCGGTTGACCTGCAGTTGCACCAGCGCGCGCCGCGCGTTCAGTGCTGCGGCCTGCGCTGTCACCACGTCGGTGTAGCTCACCTGCGCCGCGCGATAGCGGTTGAGCAACTGCTGCTCGGTCTTGTCGGCCGCGAGCGTCGCTTCGCGGCGGAAGCCCTCTTGCTGTGCGAGCGTGGCACCCGTCGTCAGTTGGTCCTCCACCGCCTGGAATGCGGTGAGCACCGTCTGGCGATAGCGCGCCACGGCGGCTTCGTGGCCGGCCTTCGCGGCATCGACGCTCGCGCCGATCGCGCCCGCATCGAACACCACCTGCGCCACCGAGAAGCCGAGCGACCACAGCGTGTTGGCCGAGCTGAACAGGTCCTTCACGCGGCTCGCATTGGTGCTGCCGACCGACGCGGTCAGCGGGATGTTCGGGAAGTACGCGGCGCGTGCGATGCCGATCTGCGCATTGGCGGATGCGACCGAGCGCTCCGCCGCCGCGATGTCGGGACGGCGCTGCAGCAGCGTCGAAGGCACGCCGGTCGGCACGCCGGGCACCGTGGGTGTCCATTTCGCAGCCGGCAAGGTGAAGTCGGCGGGCGCCACGCCCACCAGCATCGCGATGGCGTGTTCCAGCGTGGCCCGCGTGCGCGTAAGGCCCACGCGGTCGGCCTTGGCATTGACCAGTTGCGTCTGCGCCTGCAGCACGTCGGTCTGCGCGGCGATGCCGGCCGCATAGCGGTTGCTCGTGATCTCGAAGGCACGCTGGTAGCCCGCGATGGTTTCGTCGAGCAGCACGATCTCGGCATCGGCCTCGCGCAACGAGAAGTAGTTGGTCGCGAGGTCGCCGATGGCCGAGAGCCGCGCCGCCGCGAGGTCGGCCTCGCTCGCCTGTGCATTGGCCTGCGCGCTGCTCACCGCTTCGCGCAGGCGCCCCCAGACATCGGGCGTCCAGCTGGCATTGAGCGAGGCGGAGAAACTGTTCGACGGGCTGGCGGTATCGCTGTTGCTGTTCACGTTGCCGCTACGCCGCCCGCTGCCGCTGAAAGACACCGAGGGGAACAGCGCCGCTCGCTCGCCGCGCACCAGCGCCTGGGCCTGCGTGTAGTTGGCCACGGCGGCGGCGATGTTCTGGTTCGACACCTGCACGCGGCCGGCCAGTTCGTCGAGCGTGGGATCGGCGAAGAGCTTCCACCACTCGCCGCGGTCCAGGGCATCGGCCGGCGCGGCGGGCAGCCAGCCGTCGGCGGTCTTCTGCTCCTTCCATGCGGTGGACGCCGCGGAGGTCGGCACCTGGTAGGCCGGACCGACCGCGCACCCTGAGAGCAGCGCGGCAAGCGCGAGCGACGTGAGCGCGAAGCGCCTCGATCGGAAGGGGGAAAGCAATGCGTTCATGGTGTTGTTCTCTCTCAAGCGGGCGTGATCCGACTGAGTTCGTGTTCGTTCTTGCCACGGCGACGCAGCTTGTCGAGCAGGAGGTAGACCACCGGCGTTGTCAGCAAGGTCAGCAACTGGCTGGCAATCAGCCCGCCGATGATGGCCACGCCCAGCGGCCGGCGCAGCTCCGCGCCCTCGCCGAAACCGATGGCCAGCGGCAGCGCGCCCAGCGCCGCCGCCAGCGTCGTCATCAGGATGGGCCGGAAGCGCAGCAGGCAGGCCTCGCGCACCGCCTCCAGCGGCGTGAGCCCGCGCGAGCGCTCGGCCTCCAGTGCGAAGTCGATGATCAGGATGGCGTTCTTCTTCACGATGCCGATCAAGAGGAACACGCCGATCAGCGCAATGATCGAGAACTCCATGCGGAACATCAGCAGTGCCAGCACCGCGCCCACGCCGGCCGAGGGCAGCGTCGACAGCACGGTGATCGGGTGCACCAGGCTTTCGTACAGGATGCCCAGCACGATGTAGATCACGACCAGCGCGGCCAGGATCAGCATGAACTGCTGCCCCTGCGACTGCTGCGCGCTGGCGGCAGTACCAGCGAACGCGCCGCGCACATTGGTGGGCATCGCGATGTTGGCCTCGGCCTTGGCGATGGCCTCGCGCGCATCGCCGAGGTTCGCGCCCTCGGCGAGGTTGAACGAGATCGTGGTCGCGAGTTCGCCGTCGTCGTGGCTCACCGAGGTGGCGACCGACTGCTCCTCGAACTTCGCCACCGCCGACAGCGGCACCAGCGTGGTGGGGGTGTTGCTCAGCACATTGCCGGTCGATGCGCCGCGCAGGCCGGCGTTGGCCGAGACCGGCACGGTGGTGCTCGCGGCGGTCGCGGTCGATGCGGCTCCGCCGGTGGTCGAGGTGGTGGTGGCTGTCGCCGCGACCTGCGTGGTCACCGTCTGCCCGCCGATCACCGATGTCCTGGTGGCCGGCACGTACACGTCGCTCAGCGAATTGGGACTGCGCGTGTAGCGCGGTGCCCACTCCATCACCACGTGGTACTGGTTGAGCTCGGTGTAGATGGTCGCCACCTGCCGTTGGCCGAAGGCGTTGTAGAGCGCGTTGTCGATGGCGGTGGAGGTAAGGCCCAGGCGCCGTGCGCTGTCGGGGTCGACCTTGGCCACCGTCTCCACGCCGTTCTGGTCCTGGTCGGTGTCCACGTCGGTGAGCAGCGGCTGCAGCTTCAGCTCGTCGGACAGCTTCGTCGCCCAGGTGCGCAGGTCCGCGAGGTTGTCGCTCTTGAGCGTGTACTGGTAGGTGGAGTTGCTCGAGCGCCCGCCCGAGCGCACGTCCTGCACCGTGCCTAGGAACACCCGCAGACCCGTCACCTCGTTGAGCTGGGGCCGCAAGCGCGCGATGACGGCCAAGCCGCTTTCGGTGCGCTGGTTGGCTGGCTTGAGGTTGACGAACATGAAGCCGCCGCCCGCGCGCGAGCCGCCGGTGAAGCCGATCACGGTGTCGACCGCCGGGTCCTTGCGGATGATGTCGACCACCTGGCGCAGCTTGGCCGCCAGCGCCTGCGACGAAATGCTCTGGTCTGCGCGCAGGCCCCCGTTGAGCTGGCCGCTGTCCTGCTGCGGAAAGAACCCCTTGGGCGCGGCGCTGAAGAGATAGACATTGAGCCCCACCACCGCCACCAGGATCAGCATGACCAACGCCTTGCTGTCCAGCGCCCAGTCGAGGCTGTATTCGTAGCGCTTGAGCACCCAGTCGTAGCTGCGCGCGGCCATGCGCCCCAGACGCCCTTGCGGCTTGTTCTTGTCGTGCTCGCCGCCGGGCTTGAGCAGCCATGCGCACATCATCGGCGTGGTGGTGAGCGAGATGACCAGCGAGATCATCACCGCCGCCGACAGCGTGATCGCGAACTCGCGGAACAGCCGCCCCACCTGCCCGCCCATGAAGAGCAGCGGAATGAACACCGCCACCAGCGACACGCTGATCGACAGCACGGTGAAGCCCACCTCCTTGGCCCCGAGCAGCGCCGCCTTCATGCGCGACATGCCCGCCTCGATGTGGCGGCTGGTGTTCTCCAGCACCACGATGGCGTCGTCCACCACGAAGCCGGTCGCCACCGTGAGCGCCATCAGGCTCAGGTTGTTGAGGCTGAAGCCCAGCAGGTGCATCACGCCGAAAGTGCCGAGCAATGCGACCACCGTGGCCACGGCCGGCACGATGGTCGCCCGCACGCTGCGCAGGAAGAGGCTGACCACCAGCACCACGAGCAGCACCGAAATGACCAGCGTGAGCTCGACCTCGTGCAGCGATCCGCGGATGGAGTTGGTGCTGTCCGAGGCCACCTGCAGCGTCACGTCGGGCGGCAGTTGGGCCTGCAGTTCCGGCAGCAGCGCACGCACGCTGTTGACGGTCTCGATGATGTTGGCCGAGGGCTGCCGCGTGATGAGGATGACGATGGCCGGCTCGCCGTTGAAGAGGCCGAGCGTGCGCGTGTCCTCCACGCCGTCGATCACCTCGGCCACGTCCTGCAGCCGCACCGCCGCGCCTTTGCGCCAGGCCACCACCATCGAGGCGTAGTCGCTGGCGCGCAGGGCCGGGGTCTGGGTGTAGATCTGCAGCTTGCGGCCATCGCCCTGGACCATGCCCTTGGGGCGGTTGGCGTTGGAGGCCTGGATGGCGGCGCGCACATCCTCGGTGCTGATGCCGTAGCGGTTGAGCGCGAACGGCAAGAGTTCGATGCGGACGGCGGGGAGCGAGCCGCCGCCGATTTCGACGTCGCCTACGCCGTCTACTTGCGAGAGGCGCTGGCTCACGATGTTCGATACCGCGTCGTAGATCTGGCCTGGGGTCTTCGTCTTGGACGTGAGGGCCAGGATGATGACTGGCGAGGCGGCCGGGTTCGCCTTGCGATAGGTCGGGTTGCTTCTGAGGGTCGCTGGCAGATCGACTCGGCTGGCGTTGATGGCGGCCTGCACCTCTCTTGCTGCGCCGTCGATGTTGCGGCTCAGGTCGAACTGGAGGGTTACGCGGGAGGAGCCCACCGAGCTCGTGGACGTCATTTCGTTGACGCCTGCGATGGTGCCTAGATGGCGTTCGAGTGGGGTCGCGACACTCGTTGCCATCGTTTCGGGACTTGCGCCTGGGATGGAGGCGCGTACCGAGATGACTGGGTAGTCGACTTGGGGGAGCGGCGAGACTGGCAGTACGAAGAACGCTGCTATTCCTGCCAAGGCAATGCCGATGGTCAGCAGGACTGTGCCTATGGGTCTTCTGACGAAGGGGAGCGACAGGTTCATCGCTGTGCCCCTCGCGGGCGGCGGAGGCCGGGTCTCGCCCCGGCAGGCGACTTACTTTCTTTTGCTTCGCCAAAAGAACGTAAGCAAAGAAAAGGCGACCCTGCTGTCTGCGTCCCTACGCTTCGCTTCGGGCAACCTGCGG
>Ga0163161_10000179_pt1 | contig 57833 bp, 44 predicted proteins | sample S45metaG_FD_129847 | JGI IMG/M metagenome (GOLD analysis project Ga0163161, IMG submission 129847) | Switchgrass rhizosphere microbial communities from Kellogg Biological Station, Michigan, USA - S4-5 metaG | ecosystem: Host-associated > Plants > Roots > Rhizosphere > Soil | place: USA... | reverse complement strand
TTTTTCTACGATAATAGCCTTAACTCTTGAAGCAATATCAGACATAATTTTATAATTTAATGGTTAAATAATTCTGTGCAAAGAAAAATAAATTCTTACAATTTTCAAATGTTTTTATTTCGATACGTAATTTTGGTATCTCAATAACACAGCGAATATAGAATTAGTTTTTTAATTTCGTTCTGTAAATAATTTATTTCGCTTTGAATAGAACTTACCTAAAACTTACCTTAGACCTTGATTTTATACTAATTGCGATCACAGCACCCTTAAAAGACTATGTGCTTTGCCACAAAATTAATACCCGCTTAAACACACAATTTGAAAAAATAGATGACCACGAAATATTTTTTAATATCGACGAACCGGCCTGGTCTTTCTCCAAATATTACTTTTTTGTAGAGCAAGGTGAGGTGGAATACTACTTAATATGCAATAAAAGCAGCGATGGCTTCCTGATTCCGGAGATGAACAAAGTAGATTTTTTTATTATTATTAAAGAATTTATTGATAAGGAAGATCTGGATTATCTGATCACCGGATTAAATAAACTGCCTGATATACAGGTGGCTGCAAAAATAGATCCAACCAAGTTAAAGAGTAAGGAGAATTTGGTAATATAAAAATTATATACTTGGTGTATTAAATACACTATATTTGACGGTTACAAACAAAGAACAAAAGAACAAAATATATAAAATTTAATGCAGTTTGATTATTTTAGATAATAATTATGCTTTCTTAAACTGCATTGCTAAAATCAATTAATAAATGAAACCTTTTCATTCGAGAACTAAAATTGTTGCCACGCTTGGGCCTGCGTCAGCAAAACCAGATGTATTATATAGTATGTTTAATGCAGGTTTAGATGTTTGCCGGCTAAACTTTTCGCACGGATCGCAGGCAGACCACCAGGCGGTATTGGATACCATCCGCGATTTAAACAAAAAATACGATTATAATGTAGGTATCCTTGCCGACTTACAAGGTCCTAAAATCCGTATTGGTTTAGTAAAAGAAGGTGGAATCAACCTGATCAATGGTAAAACCACTGTAATTACCACCAACGAATGCATCGGCAACGAAGAGCGCATTTATATTACTTACCAGAACTTTCCCCAGGATGTTCAGGCAGGTGAAATTATCCTATTGGATGATGGAAAACTGCAAATGAAAGTCATTTCTACCAATTTAAAAGATGAGGTAGTTTGCGAGATCGTTCACGGTGGTATTTTAACCTCAAGAAAAGGTGTAAACCTGCCAAACACTAAAGTTTCTATTCCTTCATTAACTCCTGAAGACCGCGAAAATTTAGAGTTTGTTTTAGAAAATGACGTAGAATGGATCGGTTTATCTTTCGTGCGTAAAGCTGAAGATATTATCGAACTTAAAAAAATTATTGCAGAGCGCGGCAAAACTGCACGCGTAATTGCTAAAATTGAAAAACCTGAGGCTATCGCGAATATCGACGAGATTATTGCGGTAACGGATGGTATCATGGTTGCCCGTGGCGATTTAGGTGTTGAATGTCCGATGGAAGAAGTTCCATTGTTGCAAAAAATGATCGTGGCTAAATGTAGGGCCGCTTCTAAACCTGTAATTGTAGCTACACAAATGTTGGAGAGTATGATCACTACCCCCCGCCCAACACGTGCTGAGGTGAATGATGTGGCCAACTCTGTTTTAGATGGCGCTGATGCGGTAATGTTAAGTGGTGAAACTTCAGTTGGAGAATTTCCATTGATCGTAATCGAAACGATGCAAAAAATTATCCAGAACATTGAGCAGAACAATTATCCATTCAATCCTGATAAGTTTTTAAAACCAAAATCTCCATCTTTCTTAAGTGATGCAATCTGTGATTCGGCTTGTTTCTTAGCGAAACAAACCAACGCTGTGGGTATCGTATCGATGACTTTAAGTGGTTATACTGCTTTCGAAATCTCGAGCCACCGCCCGGAAGCTTTAACCTTTATTTTTACCAGTAACAGGGCATTATTAAATGCGGTAAGCTTACTTTGGGGCGTAAGAGGTTTCTACTACGATAAATGGGAAAGTACCGATAACACCATCATCGAAGTAAACGAATTCTTGAAAAGCAAGAAATTGGTTAAACAGGGTGATATTGTGATCAACACGGCTGCTATTCCGATGGAAGCAAAAGGCAAAACCAACATGCTAAAAATTACGGTTATAGATTAATTTCTAATCTCATAAATAATAAATGCTCCCAATTTTAACTGGGAGCATTTTTTTTATCAGGAAAAAATATACTTTTGCAATTCACTTAGGAGAGGTGTCAGAGTGGTCGATCGAGCACGCTTGGAAAGCGTGTGTACTGCAAGGTACCGCGGGTTCGAATCCCGCCCTCTCCGCCAGTAAACCGGAGCCCGACTTTAGTCGGGCTTTTTTTTGTTTACAACCTTGCTTATGAATAGATAGACAATAGAAAAAATAAGCATGTGGAGGGTTTCAATTGCTGTCACTCCCTTATTGGGATTGTGAAATAACCCAGTTCGCTACAATGGATGGAGAATGCTTTTTGATAATCAATTGGTTCTAAAAGCATATTATTGCGAGATGCATAACGACCATGCAATAAAATAGAACAAGAAAATTCTAATGCAAGCTAGATAACGGTTACTTACGACGAATTACTTGCATATAAAGCAGGATATTATTAGTTTAAGATCTTATTGAAAGTCATGGAAGGTAAAAGAAAGGTTCAGATTCCCGATGATAGATTGTTTAATGAGCTTTCACAGCTTATTGAACAAAGTCAATTTGATGTTGTAATACAAGTTAATAGCGCTCTAACTATACTTTTTTGGCAAATCGGTGCTAGGATTAATGATAGCATATTAAATAACAGACGTGCAGACTATGGACAACAAATTGTCGCTACGCTATCACGACAATTAATGGAGAAGTACGGTAGGAACTTTGAGGAAAAGAATCTTCGAAGAATGTTACAATTTGCTGAACAATTTAGTAATAAAGAAATTGTCGTTACGCTGTCACGACAATTAAGTTGGTCTCATATTCTAGTTTTATTGCCGATTAAAAACACTGAGGCAAAGCTTTTTTATGCAAATTATGCGGCAGAACAAAGTTTAGGTGTCCGAGAATTGCGAAAGAAAATAACTAACAAAGAATTTGAAAGGACTGCTATAGCTAATATTCAAAATACAAGCGATCATCCAGGTATCCATAACAATTTCAAAGATCCATATTTTCTTGACTTTTTAGGCTTACGAAACACTTACTTAGAAAAAGATCTGGAACAGGCAATCCTTCAGGAATTGGAGTTCTTTATTTTAGAGTTAGGTAAAGGATTTGCTTTTGTGGAACGTCAGAAACGGATGATAATAGACGGGGAGGATTTTCATTTAGACCTCTTATTTTATCATCGGAGCTTAAAACGACTAGTCGCTATTGAATTGAAATTAGGTAAATTTGAAGCTAAGTATAAAGGCCAAATGGAACTATATTTAAAGTGGTTGAATAGATATGAAAAGAAAGAAGGAGAATTGCCTCCTGTAGGACTTATACTGTGTGCTGAAAGTAGTCGGGAACAGATAGAATTGTTAGAAATGCACAAGGATGGTATTATTGTAGCTGAATACTGGACAGAGCTGCCGCCAAAAAAACAGTTAGAACAAAAGATGCACAGTATTTTAATCGAAGCTAAGAAAAGAATAGAAAGATACAGATTCTTGAAATAACCTTAATCTTGACGTGTTAAGCCTGTGGGAAAATTATACATCCTTCGATTAGATAATGCTCTTACAAACTCTAAAATTCCATTTTAGTTTCCTGATGCCCAATCTTAAAGAACCGCTACCAAATTTTGATAATCTTTTGATGTAATTACTTGTATCCTTTTCTAATTAAAAGAATGCCTAAACTCTCCAGGCGATACATGTGTTTTGGTTTTAAAGAATTTACTAAAGGACTGCGGATGCTCAAAACCCAGCTGATATGCAATTTCACTGACCGATAAATCTGTGGCCGATAATTTTTCCTTTGCCTTTTCAACTAATTTCTCATGAATGAGCTGTTGGGTATTTTGCCCTGTTAAAGCCCTGAGCATATCGCTTAAGTAACGTGGAGAAAGGTTCGCTCCGGTAGCAAGATATTCGACGGTGGGCAATCCGCTAACCAACGATTTTTCATCAGCAAAATAATCCTCCAACAGGTGTTCTATTTTGGTCAATACATCATGGTTAACCACCTTCCGCGTAATAAACTGCCTTTTGTAAAAGCGGTTGCTATAATTGAGCAGTACTTCAATGTAAGATACGAGTACATCCTGACTGATATCATCAATAGACGTATTCAGCTCGTCGTTAATGTTATCGAAAAGCCCTAGGATAATTTTCTTCTCCTTGTCCGAAAGAAATAAAGCCTCATTGGTTTCGTACGAAAAGAAACCATATTTCCTGATGGTTGTTGCCAGTGGGTAATTTCGGATAAGGTCGGGATGAAAAAGTAGTGTAGCTCCGTAATATTTAGCTTCGTCATCTACAGAAATCAACTGATTGGGTGAAGTAAACATCATGCCGCCCTCGTTAAAATCGTAGTAACCCTGTCCGTAACCCATCCGGCCGGTTGTAGAATATTTATAGGATATTTTATAAAAGTTGAGAAAAAAAGGGCGGTCCAGCATATCGGTATTGGTGGCGATCAGTGCATTGTCTACCAGGCTGATCAGCGGATGCACTGGTTTGGGTACCTGCAACAGGGCATGTATTTCGGAAATCGTCGAAATTCGGAGCGGGGTTTTCTTTTCCATTATATAAAAATACAAATATTAGGGCAACACAAAACATTTGATCTGGATTGCCCTAAATTATTATTTACCTAAAAATACTTTTGCAAACTCGGCCCTGAATGCCTCATCGCCCTTTGCTAAGCGCTGTGCATATAACGCTTTGGCATCTTCGCCTGCCACGTAACGCAGTTTGTTTTTGCCGTCTGTAGCAGCTTCGTACACTACTTCTGCAATCTGTTCGGCAGAAGAAGCGGTTTCCATCATATCACCAAAACCCGCCATCATCGATTGTACCAGCGGATCATAATCGGCGTTGCTTGCCAGTTCTAAGGAACGGCCAGAGAAATCTGTTGCGATTCCGCCGGGTGATACGGTTTTAATGTTTACTCCAAAAGTATTCAGTTCAAAGGCCATACTTTCACTCCATCCTTCTAATGCCCACTTGGTCGCATGATAAGTTGAACCCAAAGGGAAAGCAACTAAACCACCTATAGAAGTAGTACTGATGAATAGGCCCTCTTTCTTTGTTCTGAAATAAGGAATAAAAGCCTGTGTAACACGGATTATGCCCAGTAGATTGGTATTGATCTGTTTTACTATCTGCTCATCGCTAAGCGCTTCTAAAGGGCCAATTAAGCCATACCCCGCATTATTGAATACCACATCTACGCCCTGCTCAATGGCTGCTTTTGAAGTAGATTGGATTTGGGCTAAGTTGGTCACATCCAAAGGCAATACCGTAACATCGCTTAAAGCGGTTAATTCTGTTTCCTTTTCCGGATTACGCATGGTTGCAATAACTTTCCAGCCCCTATTTTGAAATAATTTAGCAGCAGCTTTCCCTAAACCTGTAGAAGCTCCTGTAATAAAGATTGTCTTTTGCATTTCGATTGTTTTAAATTGATAAAACAAAGTTGGGGTATATAAGAAATGCCTGCGTAGCCGAATTGAGTTTGTTTGTAGTATAAATGACGGACGGATGCCTGGTTTAGAATAAATAATCTGTTCTACCGCTCTTAATTTGTGGTGTTTTCACCAGATTTAGGGATTACCTGATGCAGATAAATATCCTGTTGAGGAAAAGGTATTTCAATTCCGTTACTGGCAAACACAGTCGTAATTTTTAAAATCAGATCGCTGCGTATGGCTGCAGAATCCTTCATTTTCCTGGCCCAAAAATATACTTTAACATCAATAGCGCTATTGTTGAATTGCTCAAAATGAACAAGCGGAGCGTTTGACTTACTGATCCGGTCGTCATTATGGATAATTTCTGTAATGAGGTCCCGGGCTTTCGTTAGGTCTGAGCTGTATGAAATGCCTACCACTATCGAGCTGCGTCTTCTGTTCCCGCCCAACGTCCAGTTGGTGAGATGCGAGTTGAGCAGGTCGCCATTTGGCATCACCAGATCAGCCCCATCTAATGTCGTAATCACACTACTGCGAAAGCCGATGGATTTCATCGTTCCACTCTGTCCGCCAACTTCTACAATATCTCCTACATTAACCGGTTTTTCAAATGCAATAATTAAACCGCTTACCAGGTTGTTCACCAGGGTTTGAAGCCCAAAGCCGATACCCACACCTAGCGCGCCGATTACAATAGTGATACGGTCTACAGGGATCCCGCCTGCCGCAATGGCCAGAAAAAAGCCCAGGCTTAAGATAACAATCCTGATGATCAGCAACCAGCTTCCCACACCTTTTTTCCCGCCCTTATCGTCGTTCGTCGCCGCCAGGTGATTGTCAGATGCAAAAAATGATACAATCTTTGAAATCATGACCGAGACGGCCAGAATCGCGATAAACAATAATAACCGGTTAATCGTAAAGGTATAATCGCCAATGGTACGATCGGCGGCGAAAAAATTACGTATAGGAATGGCGATATAGTCGAACCAGGCAAAATTCCTGCCGAATAATATCATCCAGCCGAGGATAAGCAAGACGTAAAAAGAGGTTGGGGCTCTTTTACCTACTTTATCCAGGTTTAAATAAAAAAGTTTCCTGTCTTGCTGAACATATACATTAAAGGCCAAAAACAGTCCTTCGTTAACCAGCCTAACTGTCCATAGAAAAAGTATCGCAACCACAACGTTTAAATAACCGCTAATCAACAGGGTCTTGGCGAGGTTATACCTGCCAAATATATTCGCGATCATTGATATTCCTTCCAGTATAGCCATGAAACCGATGGCATATACGATCCACTTTTCCCTTAATTCTGCCTTACGGTTTGTTGTCGTAACAGCTATTCCAAACAAGAGGCCAATGGCCGACAGTACCAGCATAAACCAGCGTTCTTCCCTTGATGCCTGCAGGATTAAATTATCGGCCGCAGCCAAAACAAAAAGTACTACCGATACCAGCCAAACCTTCATCCAATACCTGGTAATAAACCCCCTGAACAGGATCGAAAGGCAGCAGGCCGATAAGAAGGCAAAAATGGCAGTAATGGCAAATGGAGGGGAGAGGAAAATAAACTGGAACAGGTTGATCACAATTACAAGGGCCGACAAAGCCGGACTTCTGAGCACCAGTTGATCATTGTATTTTTCATTAAGCAAATTGCCATCTATATAAATGCTCTTTAATGACCGAAGATAGATGAAAGCCACGCAGACTAAAACCACGAGAAAAAGAAAAATAAAGGTGTTGTTTTGAAAGTAAAACAGCACATTTAGCCAGCCCTTGGCTTTTGCCTGTGCCAATATTTGTTCAAGGGGCCTCGAATATTCTCTTTTAACCCAAATATTGCCAAAGTCTCTTTGAAATGCGTTGTTCGCCATTTTGGCCTTAAACTGATTGATCTGCTGAAGGCTGGTCTGCAGTTTCAGTATTAAAAGGTTGGCATTGTTTAGCTGGCTTTGCACATTATCCGACATCTTTTTTAAGGCACTGTCGGTAGGTTGAACCTGATATGCGAGCACCAAAAGGTGTTTTAAATATTTGGATAGGGTAGTAGAGTCGTTTGAAAATTTAAACAGTTCAGGTTTGCTGATCAACGAATCTAATTCGTATCTATAATTGATCAGGTTATTGTGGTAAAGATCCAGACGTGTTTTAATTGCATTGGCTTTATTTAATAGTTCGTCAATAATTTTGGATGTTGCCGTTAAGTTTCTGAAAGTTTGTGCACTGCCCTGATTGATCAGCACACCATCTCCTGCCACCACAAAATTACGCTCGATCTCGCTAAGCTGTTTTGCAGAGATAGCCGTATCCGGGCCATTTTGCATATACATGCCTGCTTTTTGTATAGTGAGCTTAATGTCTTCAAAAGTTTTGTTCTGCGCCATGAGCGCTTTATCTGCATTAAGGTCGTCGGCACTTTCTTTTGCCGATTTCCTGGCGAAGGCCTGCATGCGCGCAACGTAGCCGATATTAACACTATCGGAATTTTTATTCTTTATGGTGTCGCCGGCTGATTGTGCAAAGGCAGAACTGCAAAAGAATCCAATTAAAATAACAAAATAGACGGCAATGATATTTCCTTTCATACTGGTAGCGTACAATTATGCTTAAATATATTGTTAAAATATATGATTATCAATAATTACGGAAATTGGTATCCCCCTTACTGCAGTAGCAGGATGATATTGAGTCATCCCTCCATGGTTCACCAGAATTCATCAGTACAACTGTCTGGAATATTAAGTCAATGATGGCTGTAACCTATTTTTATTATCAATTTTTTAACTATTTTGCAGTGTAATGTGCTGATAATTGGATGTCTATCAATATAAATGCCTATGAAAAGATATTTGGGGCTACTGATCGTGGCTGCCTGCCTGGTTTCCTGTATTAAAGATGCTCCCCTAAACCCGGAGGCCGATATTGAAACGTTTACGGTACCACAGGGCCAGTTAACAGGGCAAACCAATATTGATCAGGCCAACAGAAAAATACAGGTGTTTTTAACCAAAGAAGCTTTTGAAAAAGGGATTGCCCCAAGCCTGGTGATTTCGAAAAATGCAAAGGTAATACCCGCTTCAGGTGATTCTATACACTTCAATAAAGGTGCTGTCGAATATACAGTAACCTCCGAAAGGGGTGATGATATCAAAAAATACACTGTTGAAGTGATCAATGTTGGCGATTGGAGTTTCGAATTCGAAAACTGGGCACAAAACGCGAATGATAAATATGAGTTCCCGGTTGAAAGTAATGGAACTGCGATCTGGTCGTCGGGCAATCCGGGCGTGGCCTTATCTGGCGTACCACCATTGGTTTCGTCTTATCCCACCCGTTCCACAACCGATGGTTATCAGGGGACCAAGGCTGCCGAAATGGTTACAATTAAAGGCACCACACTTTCGGCCATTGTAGGCATATATTTGTACGCGGGCTCCCTTTTTCTTGGAGATTTCAATAGCGAAAATGTACTTGCCGAACCCCTGGCGGCTACAGAATTTGGCGAGCCCTATATTGGTTTGCCTGATAAATTTGTTGGCTATTACAAGTATACACCCGGGGCAAGTTTTCAGGACGAAAATGAAAAAATAATTCCGGGTAGGGTTGATGAATGTTCCATTTATGCGGTACTTTTTGAAGGCAACGAGCGTTTGAACGGCACAAACATCAATACGTCCGACCGGGTAGTGGCAGTTGCCAGACTCTCGGATGGCACAGCAAAGGCGGGTTTTACCAAATTTGACATTCCATTCGTGTATAAGGCCGGGTGGAAGGCTTCAGGAAAAAACCTCATGATGGCTATTGTTGCCTCTTCGAGTAAAGAGGGCGATCATTACAGGGGCGCCCTAGGCAGTCGCCTGGTGGTCGACAATCTTTCGGTAATCCCTAAATAACAGATGTGATGCTAAAACCAATTATTTTCTTCTTTTTCCTTTTTTGTGCATCAGACTATGCTTTCGGGCAGGAACTCAATTCTGAAGCTCCTAACCATAATACCTTGTCACATACTTTCGGCATCGGCTATAACATCGGTGGTCTTGCCCCCGTATCCTTCCCTAACAATATCCGCAAGATCAAAAGTTTTTCACCGGGTTTTTCTCCAAACGTATCCTATCAAATATCCTATTCATTATCCGATCACTGGGCAGTAGGTACCGGTGTGAGATTGGATTGGAAGGCGATGAAAGTTTCGGATAGTGTTCAATATTTCCATACCCTTGTATCGATGGATACTTCAACGATTGAAGGCGATTTTACCGGTACCAATACCACCGATGTTCGGAATGTTTACCTCTCACTCCCGGTCCATGTTTCGTACACCACAAATCACAACTGGAAGTTTAAATTAGGAGCATATTTTGCTTATTTAATACGGCCAAGTTTCTCCGGATCAGTATCTGATGGTTATTTAAGAAAAGGGAATTCCCTGGGCGAAAAGGTTATGATCAACTATGCTACCTTCAACTTCGATGATAAACAACGGAAGTTTGATTTTGGCATTTCAGCAGGAACCGAAAAACTGATCTATCAAAATTTTGGCGCTTCATTCGATCTGCAGTGGGGACTGATCCCTGCTTTCCCGGCATCCTTTACCGGGATTTCCTTCAAAATGTATAATATATATGGCAGCTTTGGTGTTTTTTATAAGATTTAACCGGAGTTAAAATCATAGTCTACTTTAGATTAAAATTATAGGCCAGCCGGATCCCAACAAATCTAATCACATAGGTATCATTTTCAGATTCGGAGTTTTGGTATCGCACAGCCAATTCTACATTTCGATAAACATATCCGGCACTTAGCGCCCAGCCAAATGAAGTTTGATTGCTGCTCACCGTGCCTAAGGGCCCCGAACCTTCTATGTGATTAAAGGCCACACCTGCCTGTGATTCGATGGTTAATCCGCCTAATCTGGCCCGATAACCAAAGTATGCAGGGATGGATGAATAACTGGCATCTACGCCTGATGGCAAATTCTTTACCCCAAAGCGATTGTAGCCAGCTTCCAGGGTTAAATGTTGAGGCACTTTGCCTACGCCCAACATGCCTTTCAGGGCCGCACCATAACCAACGTTTACATTATCCGCAAGGTTGCCCGTAGGAATATTTACCTGAACGGAAGGCTGAATTAAATTTACGCCTTTTTGAGACCAGGATTGATAACTGATAAGCAAAAAAAGCAGCATTAGGCCATTGTATTTTAAGGACTTTGATATCATGGTAGTGCTTATTTACGGTATAACGGACATCTTTTCAACAGGTATTCCAGTGGGCCACTGTAAGAGCCATCGGTATTGCTCAGAAAAGCTTTATGGTTTTCGTTGTAAATGCTGGCGTTGTTATCCATATAAATTTGCAAACTTACACTAACATCGTAGCGCTGTACAGCCATGCTGTTGGCACCACCGTAACCCGAAACCTTACTTACCTTGTCCCCGTCAGTGCGTTTAACGTCTGCGCTACCATAAGTACTTGTTGAGCTTGTTTGATAACCCTTGGCCTGTGTAACCGTTCCATCAACAATATACTCCACACCAAGGATATCACATAAATTCTTCATGGTAAATCCCATAAGTTTATCGCGTGTTGCACCTGCCTGTATCAAAGCTGCATTGGTGGTACGCGGGTCGACGATGGTATAACCTGCCGAGTGTTGCGAAAGTATGCCATAGGTATCCTGTTGTGCCTTTAATCCAATGGCATCGGCACCTGGCTGATTGTCCATCACGAAGGTAAAAGGAAGAATGGCAATCTTGTTGTGGTGATCTGCTGGTGTGGCCACCATCGATACCTGATCTTTTTGTCTGGTTTCGGAAGGTGCTGTCTGTTGCGAAAAGGTTTCTACCCTGCCACTTGAATGGGTAATCTGTGCAATGTCTGATTTTTTGATTACATATTCGGCAGTCTCTCCCGAATAAACAAACGAAACATCCTGATCGGTAATTTTAATGATTTTCCCTTTAAGCGTTTCTCCGTTGGTTTTTTGCAGGATATCCAGGGCTACCGGACTTTTTGTTTGACTTTTTGCGCTTACAGATAGAAGGGCAATAAAGATAAAAATGAAGATGTTTTTCATATTGTTTTTTTATGGTAGACGATCGGGTACTGAACCAAAAATGTATAGCAAATTTTAAGTTCAAAACCTGTATAATGCAGGTGTTTCAAAAGGTAAAATTTAGTACAAGTGTTTAGGTCAGTAATGTTTAACTAAAATAAACAAAATTTAATTTAAACACTAAACTCCTGATGAAAATAATGATCTGTAGCGGCTATGTTTTTATGATAAAACTTAATTCAATCATTTCTGGCTTTCGCTACCATAAAAAAGCGGTCAGTGCGAGCCCAAAAGAAATATTATCGAACCGCACCTTTTCGGCGCTATAATTTCGATACACATAAGTTCCGTTGTCCTCAATTTTATCGATAATATCAAACTCGAAATCATTATCAGAATCAAAATAACTTACATATGCCTTTATTCCAATATTCCTCTTAATCTGTTTTTGAATCCCTACTCCGGCAGACCAGCTGAAGGCATTTTTGGGCTTATATTTAAAGAAGGGGAGTTCTTTTATACCGAAGTCTTCCTGGTACTCTTCCTTTATCCTCAGTATGATATCACCTTGGGCGCCTACAGACGAGCCTGCGCCCAGTTTTCCGGTAATGAACCAGTTTCTGGCCAATGGTAAACTAAAGTATGGGCCCAAATGAAGGTACCGAATGCCCATGGGCTGGGTATAATGCCCGTCCGTAACGGTTGGGATATCGGGATCATTAAAGTTCAGGTTGTCGTCGTTGATGGGAAAACTTGAAAAAGCGAACTCTCCGCCAATGCCTACATTTTTGGTGAAAAAGTAAGCGCCCTCTAAACCCAGGTTAAAGCCTCTCCTGGCAAAAATATCCTGCGATTGATCGGTTAGATCTTTTCCCAGCGCCTGGGCATAACCTAATCTCATCTCTATAAAACTGGGTTTTAATTGTATCGGCACAGGGTTGTGATCAACCTTAATGTGCAAGCCATGTTCCTTAAAAATTTTATCCGCGATGATATATCCCACTTCTGTGGATAGGATACCAATACCTGCTCCCGCCAGCACATCAGATATCCAATGGCGGTTATTCATTTCCCGGCCCACCGCAGTAGCTGTTGCCGCTGTATAGGCACCAATGCTGTACAATGGTGAACGGAACTGTCCATATTCTTTGTGCAGGAAAGTGGCATTCATAAAAGAGTTTGCTGTATGTCCTGAAGGAAAAGAATTCCTGGAACTTCCATCTGGGCGCTCAACCTTTGCTGTATATTTTATGGTGTTAACCACCGTACCCATGATTGCAGCCGAAAAGGCATAAGAAACCAAAGCCCTGCCCATTTTGTTTTTACCTTTAACACCGGCTGCATTAAGCCCCAATACGGCAACCACAGGCGCATACTGTAAATAATCGTCGTAATGATAACGGAAGGTTGGCAGGTAACGGTTTCTGAAACTTCTTACTTCCTTTCTCGCCGCCCAGGTTGCCGCGCTTCCAGCCAGAAGAATAGCCGGAACTACCGAAACCCTAATCGGTTTTGAATTCCAGAAATTACGTTTTAATACCAAGCTATCTACAGGCAGAATGTTTTGTGCGCTGGTACCCTTAATAAAAAATAAAAACAGCAATAACGAGGGAACGAATAATTTTAGATCGAGATTCATGTTAATAGCTTTTGAATAGTTAATGAATCTGTCATTTCTTTCCCTCAACACATTGATCTTATAGGAAACAACTGATGACATAGGATTTCAATCCTAAAATACAAACTTATTTTGTATCATCAAAAATGCTGATCTGATGATTGTGAGTGGCCTGAATTAATTTGGCATTAACAATTCGGGGGAGTAGGGAATGTTTAAGTCTGATAGATTTATTGAGCCTCAATTGAACTCATTTCGGAGCTATTGTTTCTGATATGGGCGAAATTGTATGTTGGTGATTAACTGTTTGTTGTAAGGATAACGCTCATACTTTCTACATTATTGCGCTTAGAAAAATATAGTTTAAAAACGTTGTTTTCGTGTTTTACAGCCTATATTTTTGGCCTTTCGTTTCAGCGGAGATTAAGATTAAAGTGCTGATAAACAAAGTTTAAAAACATCTTTAGTGTAATGGATAGCGATCGAACATCTGCCAGATAAAAAAGAGAAATAATATGAGTACACAGGTAATTGGTTTTGAGGAAACCGACAAGTCGGCTATTTTAATTGTAGGGGGTAAAGGCGCTAATCTTGGTGAACTATCCAGGATTGATGGCATACAAGTGCCCGATGGCTTTTGTATCACTACAGAAGCATATAAAAGGGTGACTGAAAATAATCAGGAGCTTAACTACCTTTTAGACGAATTGATATCGCTTAAGGTTGAAGATCGCCTAAGCATCAATAAGATTAGTGAGGAAATACGGACGATCATAGAAAACATTACTTTTCCTGAAGATATTGCCGGGGAAATTGACGGTTATCTTCGCAGATTTGCTGAACGGGAGGCCTTCGCTATACGGTCGAGTGCTACAGCTGAAGATCTGCCCACGGCTTCTTTTGCAGGTCAACAGGATACTTTTTTGAACGTAATTGGAAAACCGTCCATCTTAAAACACATCAGCAAATGCTGGGCCTCGTTATTCACTGATAGGGCTGTAACTTACCGGATTCAAAATGGCTTTGATCACCGAAAGGTTCAGCTCGCTGTAGTGGTGCAGCAAATGGTATTTCCACAGGTTGCCGGGATTTTATTTACAGCCGATCCGGTTTCAGGAAACCGGAAGATCTTATCTATCGATGCAAGTTTTGGATTAGGTGAAGCCATGGTTTCGGGGCTGGTAAATGCCGATAATTATCAGTTGTGTAATGGCAAGATTACCGGTCAGAAAATATCAGCGAAGAAACTGGCCATTTATGCCTTAAAAGATGGCGGTACCAGAGCGACAGGGCTTTCAACTGCAGAGCAAAACAGGCAAGCACTTACAGACGGGCAGATTTTACAGCTGGAAAAATTGGGGAGGAAAATTGAGGCGCATTTTGGTAGCCCCCAGGATATCGAATGGTGTTTGGTTGAAGACAGCATCCCGGCAAACGGATATGCATTTTATATTGTTCAGAGCAGACCAATCACAACCCTATACCCAATCCCGACACGCCCGGGCACGGCCGAAGGGAGTGATCAGGGAAATCATGTCTATATATCTGTCGGTCATCAGCAAATGATGACTGACCCCATGAAACCATTGGGCTTATCTCTATGGCAATTACGGGCTGCCAGGCCGATGTTTGAGGCTGGCGGAAGGTTATTTGTTGATGTGACCGATAGTTTGGTTACCACTAGTGGCAGGGTAAATTTATTTGAAGCCATGGAACAACATGATCCACTGATCAAAGACGCACTGGTAACCATTACAGAACGGGGCGATTTCATCAAATTACTGCCCGATGATGGAAAAACGCCAGTGCTGGTTAAAAGCACTAAAGGTTTGTCGGCTGCAGATATTCTGGCACAAATTGGAGACGACCCGGCAATTGTTGCTAATCTGATAAAAGATAGTGAGGTATCTGTAGCGGAGCTAAAACGGAACATCCAAACAAAATCAGGTACAGATCTATTTGATTTTATCCTGGACGACATCCGGCAATCCAAGAAAATGATTTTTGATTCACAACACATGGGGGTGATCATCGCCGCCATGAATGCCTCATCCTGGCTCAATGATCATATGAGCGGGTGGTTGGGTGAAAAAAACGTAGCCGATATACTTTCCCAATCGGTACCAAACAATATCACTTCAGAAATGGGTTTGGCACTTTTGGACGTTGCAGATGTGATCCGTCATTACCCGGAAGTGATTAAATATCTGCAAGAGATCAAAGCAGATAATTTTTTAGATGAACTGCTTCAGCTGGAGGGGGGAAAGGAAACCCGGAAGGCCATCGAAGCGTTTCTGAATCAATATGGAATGCGTTGTGCCGGAGAAATTGATCTGACAAATACGCGATGGAGTGAAAAACCGCAGATCCTGGTTCCCATTATCCTCAGTAATATCAAAAACTTTGAAGCCAATGCAGGTAAACGGAAATTTGAACAGGGGCTAAATGAAGTCTCGAAAAAAGAGAGTGGATTATTGGATGCTTTGGCGCTTTTACCAGATGGTGCGCAAAAAGCGATCGAGACTAAACAAATGATCGGTCTGCTCCGCAATTTTGCGGGTTATCGCGAATACCCGAAGTACGGAATTGTTAACCGCTTTTTTGTGTATAAACAAGCCTTGTTAAAGGAAGTAGAAAAGCTCCTGCGGGCTAGGGTTATTGAAGAAAGGGAAGATGTTTATTACCTTACTTTTGATGAATTAAGGGAAGTGGTACTCACCAAAAAGCTTGATGTAACGCTTATCCGTAAACGGAAAGAAGAACATTGCTTATTTGAAAAACTAAATCCACCGCGTGTAATCACTTCTGATGGAGAGATAATTACCGGAAAATACAAACACAAAGATCTTCCGGCTGGTGCCATTGCAGGTTTAGCCGTTTCTTCGGGTGTGATCGAGGGGCGTGCACGGGTAATCCTGAACATGGAGGATGCCGATCTCGGAGAAGGAGATATACTGGTCACTACATTTACCGATCCCAGCTGGACACCTTTGTTTGTATCGATAAAAGGCCTGGTAACCGAAGTTGGCGGCCTAATGACCCATGGGGCTGTTATCGCCCGCGAATATGGCCTGCCGGCAGTAGTTGGGCTGGAAAATGCAACGAGGTTGATCAAAGATGGGCAGCGGATCAGGGTAAATGGAACAGATGGTTATGTAGAGATTTTGTAAAAGTCAGCAATCGATCACCCGTATCAGGTGGCTTTACTTAATCCGTTTAAACAGTTAACCGGTTAACCAGCTATTCCCCTGGTAACCAACTACACGCTTACATCACCATAGCCTTACTTTTTCTGTAGGGTATATATACCTATTGCTCACCTTTTAGGTAAGCAATAGGTAAAGAATAGGTAAGCAAAAGGTAGGGAATAGGTAAAGAAAAGGTAGAGAATAGGTAAGCAAAGGGTTAACCTGGGGTTAACTTGGTACCTAGAAAGGATAAGGATTTAGTCGACTTTTCGGGAATTTGAAACGTTGATTTGAAGGAGTGGAGTGGACTAACCAGTTTTGAGTTTAGGATTTAGCGTGGCGTTTTTAAGCGATTGACCAAATCCAGAGCCGAAAGTCCGTAATCGCTTAGCGGTATAAACCAGGCTCCCAGCGCGATATCCTCCGCGCCATCAATTTGTGTGCTTTGCGGTTAAGTGGATGATGGAATTGGCTCAGCGTAAATCTGTGTAATCAGCGGGAGGCGCTAGGCTAGTGCTGTGCTCCCGCAGATATAGGAAATAACGCAGATGAAATGACTTCCAGTTGCTCTCCGCGCACGCTGTGCCTTCTGTTTGTGCCCGTGATGGTTAAAATGGAAGTTGGCAAATGTAAGATGGATGGGGTAAGAAGTCGCGGTCCGGGGTTTTTGTGCAAGCAGAAAATCCAATGCTGTACGCTTCGCGCTATGCGCTCCGCCATACCGTTATGCTTGCACCAACCATCCATCCTAAAATTTGTATCACGATTAATACCGTCTATTTCCTAAAACAGTATTATTTTTATCGCAAGATTAACTAACATGATGAATAAATATTGGCTTACCGTAACGGCTTGTACTTTGGCCATTACAGCAAATGCCCAGCAGAAAACCCTAACGGCGAAAGATTATGAGCGGGCAGAAAGTTTCATGGGCTACAACACTGCAAAGTACGTCGACCATGCCAGTGTACAACCGAACTGGCTAGAGGGCGATAAATTTTGGTACAGTACCAAAACCGATGGTAACGAACAAACTTATTTGGTAGACCCGGTTAAGAAAACCAAAACACTAACTACCGATTACAAAGGCGGTGCAATGCCATCACGGCGCGGTGGTGGAGGCCGCAACGAGGTTTTATCTCCCGATGGGAAAAAATCCATTTTAATTAAAGATTATAACCTTTTTGTTAAGGATATCGCCAGCGGAAAGTTAACACAACTCACTACCGATGGAATTAAAGATTACGGTTATGCCACCGATAACGCAGGTTGGAAACATAGCGATGCCCCAATTTTGCGCTGGTCGCCAGATTCGAAAAAAATAGCCACTTTTCAACAAGATCAGCGGAATTCGCAGGACATGTACCTGGTGACCACCAATGTGGGGGCACCTGCGTTAAAAGCCTGGAAATATCCATTGCCTGGCGATAAACAGATTGCCACCATCAGGAGGGTAGTAATTGATGTAGAAAACCCTAAAGTAATTTCCTTTAACATCCCGGCCGATCAGCACCGTGCCACCCTGAGCGATGATATTTCGAGCAGTGGTACTTTTGATGATATTGACTGGAAAGCCGATGGTTCTGAAGTGGCTTTTTTATCGACTTCTCGTGATCATAAAAATGAAAAATTCCGCATTGCCAATGCCACAACGGGTGTGGTAAGGGAAGTTTTCGAAGAAACGGTAAAAACACAGTTCGAATCTGGTCAGGGTGCCATTAACTGGCGTTACCTCCCGGCATCCAAAGAAATTATCTGGTATTCGGAAAGGGATAACTGGGGCCATCTCTACCTGTACGATGCAACTACTGGAAAAGTGAAAAACCAGATCACCAGGGGCGATTGGGTGGTGACCCGTTTACTTAAGGTTGATGAAAAAACACGGACGCTCTATTTTATGGCGAACGGTCGCGAAAAAGGAAATCCTTATTTCGGTCACTTCTATAAGGTTGGTTTTGACGGAAAAAACCTTAGCAACCTTAGCCCTGAAGAAGGAAACCATGTGGTATCCTTATCCCCTTCAGAGAAATACTTTATTGATAGCTATTCGCAGCCTGACGTTCCCCAGGTTACGGTATTAAGAAGTTTGGATGGCAAACTGATTACAAATTTAGAGAAAACAGACGTTTCCCGTTTGGCTGCTACCGGTTGGAAAGCACCTGCTCCGGTTTCGGTTAAAGCGAAAGATGGTAAAACCGATATTTACGGCCTGGTGTTTACCCCAACTAAAATGGATGCCAGTCAGAAATATCCGGTTATCGATTATATTTATCCAGGACCTCAGGGTGGCAGCGTGGGTAGCTGGGCTTTCTCCGCCTCGCGTGGCGATAACCAGGCGCTGGCCGAACTGGGCTTTATTGTGGTGGTAATAGAAGGCACCAGTAATCCCGACCGTTCTAAAAGCTTCCACGATATGAGTTATGGCAATATGGCCGAAAATACTTTGCCCGATCAGATTGCGGCCATCAGGCAGCTTTCGGCAAAATATCCCATCGATACCAACAAGGTAGGCATCTGGGGCCACTCAGGTGGTGGATTTGCTACTGCTGCGGCTATGTTCCGTTACCCTGATTTCTTTAAAGTAGGGATTTCGGAATCGGGAAACCACGACAATAGAAACTACGAGGACGATTGGGGCGAACGTTACAATGGTTTGGTTGAAAATGCCGATTATGAAGCACAGGCCAACCAGAATTATGCTAAAAACCTGAAGGGTAAGCTGATGCTGGTGCATGGCATGATGGATGATAATGTACCGCCTTACAACACCCTGCTCGTGGTAGAAGCATTGGAAAAAGCAAATAAATCATTCGATCTGGTTATTTTTCCAAACAGTGCACATGGTTACGGAGCTTATTCGCCATACATGATGCGCCGCCGCTGGGATTACTTTGTACAACATCTTTTAGGTGCTGAACCACCTAAGGATTACGCGATGAAAGGCGCTACAGCAAGATAATTTGATAAAAGCTGTATTTTTAAATAAAAAATAAATAAACCCCAAAAGTTGGAAAAACTTTTGGGGTTTATTATTGATATCAATATCCCTGATCAGCAACATTAATGCATTGTTTCCATTCGATTGATAGCCTGTTTAACGTTCTTCCTGCCTATATCCCTGATGGTAAAAAAGCAAATGGTTTGGTGTTTAACACAGGTTAACCGATTTAAATAATTAAACGAATAACTGCCCGGATGCGGGAATTTTCGCAAACGTTTGCGTGTACTTTTTACACTTTTATTTTTTTTTCAAGATTTATAATTTTATATTAGTATGATAAACATGATGATATGTGTGAATTTAAACATTCCGAATAGACATTTCATGGTTACAGGACCAAATATTAAGTAGATATCAATTAGACTCACTACCAGTTAATTGTGTTGTTTTATGATGTAAAAAGGTATAAAGTAAATCATCCATTTTATTTTTTTTGTGCGCGTTGCTTATTGCTTTTAAAGGTGTAGAACGCTCTTTTTTGAATTTTATGCGTATACGTAAACATGCATTTTTGTATGTTTAAGAAAAGCGTTGTTTGCCAGCTTATCCCAGCTTGGTGAAAAATCTGATAGGTTAATAAAAATAAAATATCCCAACTGGGAAACCAGCAATTTATAATGATGAAAAAATAGAGAACAAGCAGAGAATAATTAAGCCTGAAGCCCTGGCAGGTCCATTTGTACAAACTTGACAAACCAAAGATGACAGTTACACAAAAAGAAAAAAACAAGGGCATTTTATCCATAGTCAAATTAAATTTTGGCTCAGCAATAGCAATTCATTTGGTATTAATTGCGGCAATTCATATTATCCATGGCTTTCGGCCAGCGCATTTGAAAAGTACAACCCAACAGCAATATTATAGTCCTAGTCTTTCTCATCAATTGGTAAATCAATCTCCGGTTTGCTGTGGGATTGCTTTTAATCCGACTGGAATAGATCATTATTTCGGGTTAAGGCATGATGTTTTGCTTAATGCAGGTTTTGGGGAATAAATAGTAAGGCACCAATCATCATTTAAAACATAAAAGAAGAAATATGAAATACATACCACCATAAGATCAGCGCCTGCGTCCCCCGGAAAAATCATTACTAACCTAAATATAAATCAACTATGAACATTACTTTACCAGACAATTGTTCTGTTTTACACGTAAAGCAGAAATTGTATTCAATCAAAAAACTGATCGGTTTAAGCCTCCTGATGCTTTTATTCAGCACAGCGGCCTTGGCCCAAACCACCGTAAAAGGTGTGATATACGATAGCGATAAGACACCTCTGGCAGGTGCAACCGTTCAGGTAACCGGAACCAATACCCGAACACAGAGCGATGCAGAGGGTAAATACCAAATCACAGCCCCCTCAGGAACAAGCCGTTTAACGGTAAGCTTTGTGGGCTACGAAGCACAAACGGTGAGTATCAACAATCAAACCCTGCTCAACATTACCTTAAGTTCGCTCAATAACCTTGATGCCGTTGTGGTGATCGGTTATGCATCCGTAAGGAAAAATGATTTAACGGGTGCGGCAACAACGGTATCGGCCAAAGATTTTAACAAGGGACCGCTAAATGCGCCTGATCAATTGATTCAAGGTAAGGTTGCCGGTGTGCAGATGATCAACAACAGTGGTCAGCCTGGAGGTGCCTCTACAGTACGGATCAGGGGTAACTCCGCCATTACCGGAACCGGACAGCCCCTTTACGTATTAGATGGGGTGGCACTTGACGGAAGGTCGGCAAGGCCGTCGGCCAGTGCAGGTATCGGTACCGCTCCGGATGGCAACCCGTTAAACTTTATTAATCCGGCCGATATCGAATCGATGGAAATATTGAAGGATGCATCAGCTACGGCAATTTATGGTTCGCGTGCCGCTTATGGTGTGGTTTTGATCACCACCAAAAGGGGGAAATTGGGCGAAACCAAAATAGATTTGAGTGCTTCTGCAGGGGTAAGCAACATTGCCAAGAAAGTAGATGTTTTATCAGGCGATGAATACCGCGCGGCATTGAAAAAATACAACCTCACAACTGGCGATTTCGGCAACAGTGTGGATGCATTGGATGCCATTACCCGGACCGCATATAACCAGAATTATTCCGTTGGGGTAAGTGGCGGTACCAATGGCAATACCTTCCGTGCTTCACTTGGTTACCAGAACCAGCAGGGTATTATTAGAACAACCGATTTTAAAAAATACAGTGCAGCGTTTAATGGTAATTTTAAATTTTTGGAAAGTAAAAAGCTGGGACTGGATGTGAATATGATCAGCAACCAGTATCTGGAAAGCGTAGCGCCGATTACCACAGATGCCGGTTTTACGGGAAGTTTGATTTCTCAAACCCTATCTTGGAATCCTACGCAGTCTTTTTATAATCCGGATGGAAGTTTATTTATCGATTACGGTTCTACCACAATCAATCCTTTGGCAGCCTTAGCCGCAAACAGCGATAAATCGAAAGTGTCGACCATTTTAGGAAGTGTTTCGCCCTATTATAAAATTACGCCATGGTTGGAGTACCGTATGCTGGCCAGTGTAAATTACAGTACCGGTATCAGAAGAGCTTCTACCAGAAGTACTTTAAACCTGCAAGGGATTCAGCCATCGGGAACTTTTCTGGGCGGATATGCCAGCTACTCAAACAATGAGTTGATTACCCAGCAATTTACCAATACTTTAAATTTCAACAAAGAGATTGTAAGCAAATTAAACCTGAACGCAATCCTGGGTTATGAATATTCAAATTTTATCAACAAGGGTGCAACCAATACCGCAACAGGCTTTGGTGAGATCGCAGCCGATTATACAGATGCTTTTCAAACCACCTCACCCGCTAACCGTACCTTTTCTACCTTCAACAACCCTACAACAGAATTACAGTCTTATTTTGCAAGGGCAATTTTTAATTACGACAACCGGTATATTTTAACGGCTACCTTCAGGGCCGATGGTTCAACCAAATTTGGTAAATCGAACCGCTATGGTTACTTCCCTTCTTTTGCCGCAGCATGGGACATCAAGAAAGAAAGTTTTATGGCCAATGCCAACTGGCTGGATCAGTTGAAATTACGTGTAGGGTACGGTAAGACGGGTAATCAGGATTTCCCATCGGGTTCTGCGCAGCTCCGTTACGATTTTGGAAATGCAAACGGCTTACCGATCTTAACTCCAATCAACAATGAAAACCCCGATTTAAAATGGCAATCGGATAAACAGACCAATGTTGGGATTGATTTTGGGATCTTTAAAAGCAGGTTAACAGGATCTATAGACTACTTCAATAAAACAACCAACGATTTGCTGTTTCCACAGATATCATTTTCTCCGGCAGTTGGAGGTAATGTACCTACCTGGGTAAATTTACCAGGCCAGATTATCAACAAGGGATTAGAGCTAACCTTAAACGGTATACTGATCGATAAAGATAACTTTACATGGAGTTTAGGAGGTAATGCTACTTTTATCAGCAACAAAGTGCAGAATATTACCAGCATAATTAAAACAGGTTCGTTAAACGGGCAGGGTTTAAGTGGTGTAACCACCGAGGTGATCCAGAATGGTTTACCCTTGTTTGCTATGGTTACCCGCCAATATAACGGCTTGGATGCGAACGGATTTTCGATTTATACCGATGATGGTTTTACCACTTATTATGTTGGTAATCCCAATCCGAAAGTGATACTGGGCTTGAGTACAAATCTCAGATATAAAAAGTTCTCGCTAACCGCAAACTTTAACGGTTCATTTGGTCAGGATATTTACAACAATACCGCCAACTCGGTATTGGCAATATCTAATTTAGGTGCGCAAAGAAATATCTCTGCTGCTTTGGTTAACCAGTCGATCACCGAATCGCTTGCCAATCCAATTGCGGCATCATCAAGATACATTGAAAAAGGCGATTACCTAAAATTGGCCAATGCAACCCTTAGTTACAATATTGGCGATATCGGTAAATCAATAAAATCACTAAATGTGTATGTTAACGGACAAAATCTATTCGTGATTACCAAATACACAGGTTTTGATCCGGAAGTGAATGTGAACAAAGGTATAAGTGGGGTTCCGTCGGCAGGTATAGATTATACGGCCTATCCAACGGCGAGAACTTTCAACTTTGGTGTTAACTTTTCTCTTTAAGCTTTTAATTATAACAACATGAAAAATAAATATATTCTCGCTTTTGCGATGGTTGCCATGAGTTTTTCTGGCTGTACCAAGTTAGATGAGGGCCTGAATGGCCAGGTTGGCAGTGGTGCCGTAACATCAGGTAATGTTGCAGGGGTACTGGGTGCTACTTATGCTGCAATGATTGGTCCTTACCAGGCCCCGTGGAACTGGTCGGCCTTACAGGAAGTCACCTCAGATGAAATTATCGTGCCTACACGTGCCGGCGATTGGGACGATAATGGTGCCTGGCGTTCGCTGCATTTGCATAAATGGGCTCCGGACCATAGCCGGATATCGGACGTTTTCAGGGACTTAAATAGCATCTCTTATGTGGCTACAAGTGTTTTAAATGCTGGCCCAACTACTGATCAAGCTGCTCAGGCCCGTTTTTTACGTGCATTTTCTCAATTTTCTGTTTTGGATGGCTGGGGGCAGGTTCCTTACAGGGATCCAGGAGAAGGTGTAACCAAACCCTCACGCGTGAGAAATGCGGCTGATGAAATTGCTTACCTCATTAGTGAGTTAAATGCCATTATTCCCAATTTACCCGATGGGCCGGCAAACCTTGCCAATAAAAATGCAGCCAAAACACTGTTAATGAAGATTTACCTCAATAAAGGCGCATTCCTAAACCGCAGTGCACCCACTTTTGATGCCGCAGACATGGCCAAGGTAATTTCACTGGCAGATGAAATAGCCGCAGGAGGTTATGTATTGACACCAAATTATTTCGATAATTTTTCACCAACAAACCATCTTTCAAAAGAAAATATTTTCACTGCTCAAAATATAGGAGGCGTTAATGGTAGTGATTTGGATGGCCAGTGGAAATGTACAACACATTATAACCAGGATCCAAGTGGATATAACGGTTTTTGTACCCTATCTAACTTCTACGCAAAATTTGAAGCAACTGATAGCCGAAGGGGCGGTACTTATGCCGGACAAACCAATGTTGCTGGTGTTAGGGTAGGGTTTTTAGTGGGTCAACAAGTAAATGGGAAAGGAGAGGCCTTAAAAGATAGAAAAGGCAATCCTTTAGCATTTACGCCTGAGGTAAGTATTATAGAAAGAGATCCTAACCACCTGGAGGTGGCGGGTATACGGGTGATCAAATATCCGATTGATTATGCCAATTCGGGATCTAAAAAGCCTGATAATGATTGGGTTTATTTCCGTTATGCAGATGTACTGTTGATGAAAGCTGAAGCACAGTTAAGAACCGCGCAACCTGCTGCTGCATTAACCATTGTGAATTCGATCAGAACGGTTAGAGGAGCTTCTACCCTGCCTAGCTTAACCCTGGACATTTTATTGGATGAACGTGGCCGTGAACTGTACTGGGAAAGTTTCAGAAGACAGGATTTAATCCGTTTTGGCAAATTCCTTGCCGCATGGCAGGAAAAACCCGCAAGTGAAGCGAAATACCTGCTTTTCCCAATTCCAGAAAATCAGATTGGTAACCCTAATCTGGTGCAAAACCCTGGATATTAAAATTTAATAGCTATAAAAGAGGCTGTTACCGTTATCAAATTAATCATATTGTTTTCGGTTCAGCCTCTTTTCTTTTGATGAAAAAACATATCCGATTTTGTTTGTTCCGAAACAAAGACTACTCTACTTCGTTTTATACAATAAAATCACTTCATGGGAAAAACCAGAGATCCGTTTAATGTCGTTATTACCGGTGCAACCGGAATGGTTGGCGAAGGGGTATTGATGCAATGTTTAAACAGTCCCGAAATCAATAGTGTATTGGTGATTAACCGCAAGCCTTGTGGTTATGTGCACCCAAAACTTAAGGAGATTATTCATGCTGATTTTTTCGATTTTTCTACGATAGAAAATCAGTTGACAGGTTATAACGCCTGTTTCTTTTGTTTAGGAATTAGTTCGGTAGGTGTTGACAACGATACCTATTATAAAATGACTTATACCTTAACCATGCACGTTGCCGAAACGTTTAGCCGTTTGAATAAGAACATGACTTTTTGTTATGTTTCTGGCAGCGGAACCAACGCGAACGGGCGTTTGAAATGGGCGCAGGTAAAAGGGAAAACGGAGAATGATTTAATGAAATTACCGTTTGAACAGGTATTTAATTTCCGGCCGGGTTTCATTAAACCTCTGCCAGGGCAAAAATACGCACATAAATTCTACAAGTATATCAATTGGTTATTCCCCATTGGAAGAGGTATTTATCCAAGTGGATTCTGTACCATGGATGAGCTGGCCAATGCGATGATCAATACTTTAAGTCATCATGATGAGAGGCGGATTTTAGAAGGAAAAGATATTATCGCCTTGGCTAAAGAATAAGCTCAGATACCTGATGGGGTACCCAAGCTTACCTTCAACTGTTTAAGGATTTGGTTTAGGTTTGATTAATGATCTTAAAATTTTAATATAAGGCTGCGGTTGCGTTTTTATCTTTTGTAGATAATACCGTTGCACCCGAGCCGCACTGGCCGCCATTCATGAGGGATGAAGCATCGGTTCCGGTAACACCAGGCACATTTGTTGCACTCGATTCGCCTATGGCAGCCCAATTGGTATGTCGGAACGAGATGCAATGACCAAACTCATGGCAAATGGTTCTGGCACGTTGAGCAAATGAATTGCCTGCAATATAATTTTTATTGATTTTAACCAAAGCACCTGCGCTTCCGCCAGATGGGAATTGGCCCTGGCCACAAACACCATTTCCTAAATTTTCATTTTTGATCAGGATGTCGTAGGGAGCGGTAGTTACGGTGCTGAAGCGCAAAGTTGAATTTGGAACAGCATTCCATTGCGCAATCGCACTATTGATTTCGCTGCTCATAGAAGTCATGGATGCATCTACAAAAATCCTGATGTTCAGTTTTTTCGTAGCGTTTACAATGCTTCCGGTGTAATACTGTTCCGTTCTTGGCCCGGCTGTTGTAACTGGAATTTCCATGTCTTTAGGGAATAAAATATCTTCCTCAACAACATACTCATTTCCATTGTCAACAATGCTCGATTCAGGAAAGCCAAGGTTTTTAATGTGCTGTAAAACCTTATCGGCGTTTTTTACTGTTTCTTGTGGTTCTGTTATTGACGATTCCTGGTTTTTTTTGCAGGCTGCAAATACTACCGCAACCATCGCAACAATAGCGATCTGTTTTAGATTTTTTTTCATGGGATTTAAGTTAGTTAGTCCTTAATAGCTGATAAACAAATGTAACAGAACGTGTTACATGAATTCTTCTCCTTGACAGAATTTTACACGAAAACTTAATCAGTCTACTTTGTAAATGTTTAAATCTATATATGTATTTAAAAATTTACACGAACAATCTGTTTGATCTGTATTTTTTAGTCAAATAAGAATTGTTGAAAAGAAGCGGCGTTGTTCGGATGTTACCTGCTATCAAAAAGCGACAGCTACCAGTTAATTCTTCTTAACTTACCGAAAAACGGCCATAAGGGCTTAAAATCTGATCATATGCAAAAAGAGAATGTAGCCTTACAGGCGAAGGTTTTTTTATATCACTTAAATAATTCGAACAATGGAAAATGTAGGATGGAATTCTTTTTTATAAATATTTTTTAAGTTGATTTTTGCACTGCCATAGGGTTGTCAGTGGCCTGTATTTTCTTTGTATAACAAAAACAAAATACTATGATACAGGAACAATTATTCGCAGAAACAATGGAAGAAACTTCCCTTGTGTATTTAATGAAAAATTATGCAAACTATAATTTCTGGGCAAATTTAACCTTGATCAACTGGTTAAAAAAACATCCGCTGCAATTATTGGAGCAAGAAGTATTGTCGAGTTTTAAAAGCGTTAAGTTAACCCTCGCCCATATTTTACAAACATAGGAATATTGGTATTCCATTTTGACTAAAACCGAATTTGAATATCGGGAATACGGTAGTTTAACCGCTATTTTTGAAGACCTGTTGAAACAGTCGGAAAACCTGGCTGTTTATATTACCGCAATCAGTGAAGACAGGTTTAATGAAAAAACAGAGATTCAAAGCCCCTGGTTTACTTCTGACTTTCAGAATTTTGAATATGTACTGCATGTTTTTAACCACAGTACCTATCACCGCGGGCAGATCATTACCATCTGCCACAATTTGGGAATTACCGGAGCCCCGATGACGGATTATAATTTCTATAATGTAATGGCCAAATAACAATCGCTACTTGATAAAAAAAGCCAGGTCGAAAACTCATATTCAATGAATTTTCGACCTGGCTTCTGTCTGTTACGATTTTTTTGATTATTTCTTATTGTCGTATTTCCTTTGATTGTCTTTGTTGGAAGTCTGATCAGACCGTTGGCCACCGCCATTGGTAATGCCCTGGATTTTTTTATCCGTTTTAATATCGTGATTAGCCCTGTCTGCTATCGAACTGCCCTGAATGGTTGGGTTGTTTTTTGGTGTGCTCGTATTTTTCATAACTGTAAAATTTAGTGAATAATGTTACGGAACGCTGTAATAACAACCAATGGGGGCTGGATAAGTTTTATTTTTTTGAATTAGTTCTCTGTTTTAAGCGCATTACGGCAAGCCATGATTAGGCAACTAATGTGAACAATAAACTAATAACCAATCATCAAAAATCGGCTACTGGGTTAGTTACTAATGAACCAATGACCAGTGAACCAACTAGTACAACAAAAATATAGTTGGCTTTTTATGCAGATCTATCTCCTCTTTACGCCAGTTGTATACACTTTGTGTTTTGATAAACTCATCCTCGGCGGTAAGGTTACTGGCAACACAAACCTGTGTATTGGGTTTACAGCTCTTCAACACCTCTTCGAAAAGCTGATTGTTGCGAAATGGCGTTTCGATAAAAATCTGGGTCTGTTTATAACGGCTTGCCGATAAATCCAGATCTTTGATCCTTTTGGTGCGCTGTTCTTTATCGATGGGCAAATATCCCCAAAAGGCAAAACTCTGGCCATTAAAACCCGATGCCATCAAAGCCAGTAAAATGGAACTCGGGCCTACCAATGGAACCACTTTAATCCCGCGTTTATGTGCTTCAGCAACAATATCGGCACCTGGGTCAGCAATGCCCGGACAACCTGCTTCGCTCATTAGGCCTACATCTTTCCCGGCAGCAAGCTCAACAAAAAACTGGCCTAAGTCTGTTCTGTTGTGTTTACCATAGTCGTGTACGATTAAATCTTTCTGCGGTGTTTTTAAACCTGCCTCTTTTAAAAAGCGACGGGCTGTTTTACTGTTTTCTACGATGTAAGTATCAATCTGGTTAATGGTATCAACCAAATAAGGGGTAAAAGTTTTGTGTGCTACCTCTTCAGCCAATGGTACGGGAATAAGGTATAGAGTGCCTTTTTGCATGGCACAAAAATACTTACAATAAATAGAATTTAAGTTCTAAAGTTTATGGTAATAGCAATATAATCTCTTTTACAAACAAAGGTGTAGCAAATTTTATTTCTAACTGACTTATTTTCTGCACAATTAAACCGGGCATAAAACGTTAAATATTAGTTAAATATGCCTTGTAGGGCAATATTTGCGGGAAAATGTAAAAACTATGCTTGCATATTAAACCTTCGGTATTTTTGGTTCTCTAATTGATACACACACATTAGGTTATTAAAATAAAACACACAAATGAAAACACTGAAATCTACGGCACTTGTGCTGGGGCTCTTTGCGCTCCTTGCCGGAACCACAACCCTTGTCAGGGCACAAGACTATCAAAACGATTACCAGGATGATGGTTACAGCACTGGCAACGTTTCTTTACAGACTTTTTACGATGAACTTTCGCCCTATGGAACCTGGATTCAGGATCCGCAATATGGTTATGTTTGGCGCCCTGATGTAGATCAGAACGAATTTCGTCCTTACTACACAAACGGACGCTGGGCCATGACCGAATACGGTAATACCTGGGTTTCCAATTATGATTGGGGCTGGGCACCTTTCCACTATGGCCGTTGGGTAATTAACAGTTACCGGCAATGGATCTGGTTACCTGATACCAATTGGGGACCTGCATGGGTAGATTGGAGAAGTGGCGATGGTTATTATGGATGGGCACCAATGGCGCCAAGTATCAGCATTAATCTGAGCTTTGGCCGCCGCTATTCAGTACCAGAATTCTGTTGGAACTTTATTCCACAACGTAATATTTATATCAATAGCTTCCCAAGGTACGATTACGGTCGGAACAATATCTATATCCGCAATACCACGATCATCAACAATACTTATGTGTATAACAGAAGGAATTATTATGGTGGTCCACGGATTGAAGACATCAGACGTGCAACCAATAGAGATGTAACGGTTTATAGATATTCGCAAGGTTCAAGACCTGGCGCAAGCAGGATTAACAGTAGGGAAGTATCGATTTACAGACCAAGGCCAGAGCGTAATGCCGATAACCGTAGTGCGGCGCCAAGAAAATTTGAGCAAGGAAATGCAGGCATCAACAGAGGTGGAAGAAATGAAGGTTATACCAACCGCGATCAAAGAGGAGGCACGCCTAACAGCAACGATAACCGTTTTGGTTCAAGAGATGGCCGTACTGCACAACCTGATAGGGCTAATGGTACTCCAGGCAGAGATAACAATAATACTCAGCCTAATAATAGGGGTGAGGCTTACAACAGGGATGCAAACGGACGTATTAGCCGTAACAACAGCACTGGTGTAGACGGAAGAAACGGACAGGAAAATGTTAACCGTGGTCAGGATCAGCAACGTTTAGAGCAGATCAGACAACAGCGCGCTCAACGTGATGTTCAGGGGCAGCAACGTGGTCAGGTAGATCAGCAACAACGTGCTGCTCAAATGGAGCAACAAAGGGCGCAACGTAACGAACAATTGCAACAACAACGCGCTCAGCAGGCTCAGGGACAACAACAAGAAAGAACACAGCGTGATGCCCAGGCACAACAGCAACGTAATGAGCAGATGCAACAACAACGTGCACAACAGGCTCAGGCCCAGCAGCAGGAAAGAGCTCAGCGTGATGCCCAGGCGCAACAACAACGTAATGAGCAAGCGCAACAGCAACGTGCACAACAAGCACAGGCCCAACAACAAGAAAGGGCTCAGCGTGATGCTCAGGCTCAACAGCAACGTGCACAACAACAGCAACAAGAGCGTGCACAACGTGATGCTCAGGTGCAACAACAAAGAGCACAACAACAGCAGCAGCAACAACAACAAAGACAAGAACAACGAAGAACAGAAGCTCCGCCACAACAAAGAAGTAGTGGTGAAAGTGGAAGACCATCAAGAGGTGGCAGAGGATAAAATGGAAAGTCCCGATGAAAGTCGGGACTTTTTTGTTTAAAAGACATATGCTTAATGGCAAGATGATGGAAATTGTTAATGTTTTGATTTGGAAATGAACCCTAAGTACAACTTCGGGAGCATCAGTCCCGTTATTCGCTATAGTCCCGATGAAATACCGGGAGCTGCCGCTGCTACCGGGTTTAGAAACAAAGGATCGTGCAAATCAGCACCGGCCAAAAACAGCATCGCTTAATTGCCAAATAGACCCCATCCGATCGCTATCGGATGCGAGGTAGGATGCAATCTTGCAACTATCGCTACTAGCGAGTGTATCCAGACTGCTTAAACCTCAGGAAGATTTATTGTCCCGCTGCGGCATGAAGATGACTTAAATCAGTTCCCCTAAAAGTGCTTTTGGCATTTGGATGAAGGTTTTCCGGGTCGAGTAAAAAAGTACTTATCCCCAGTTCGAGTCCGAATTTAATTTCCGATTCAGCATCATCGCCAATGATTAAGATATCATCGGTTTTGAGGTTGTATTGATCAATCAAAAGTTTAAAAGCTTCTTTTTTATTGCTTGTTGAAACATCCACAACGTGTACATGTTCAAAATCATCGGCTATGCCCAACATCCTCACTTTCGAAGTTTGCTGTTTCTGAAAACCTGCGGTTACAATAAACTTTCTGCCTTTGAGGCTTTTGATGTAGTGGTAATCGTCACTTGGTTTTAATGGTTTGGTTACCTGGCGGTTTTGCAGATAAGCCAGTATATCTGGCATCACTTCTTCCCTAAAGCCATATTTTTTGGCCACTTTTTGAAATGGCGTTCTAAGCATATCCTGTTTTGCGAGCTGAAAATCTTCTTTACTGATCCCTAAGTTCAAACTTTCCAGGAAATTGTATAATTCACCCATTAACTGTTCTTCATTCGGTTTGGTAAAATAGATGGTATTGTCTAAATCGATAAAAAAAATATGCTTCATGTAAGTGGAATGATTTATGTTGTAATAAAACCAAAACAACAAGTGCTAATTAATGTTTAATTATTAAAGACTAAAGTTATGACAAAGGAAACAAAAATTATAGTAGGCGTATTAGCTGGAGCAGCACTTGGTGCAACAATCGCATTGGCCTTATCTTCAGATTCGACAAGCGATTTAAAAGGTAAAGTATCAGACTTTTTTGCTGATCTGTTAGATGCTTCAAAAGATAAATTAGCAGGTTTAGCCGATAAAGCAACCGGTGTTGCAGATAAGGTGAAAGATAAAATAGCAGAAATAAATGCTTAAAGAATTGGAAGTGCCGGATTTATCCGGCATTTTTATTCTATATATTCTAACCAGCATTTAAATGAACATTGCTTTTCATGGTGCCGCCCGTACCGTTACGGGGAGTAAGCACCTTATTACCTTAAAAAACGGCACTCAAATATTATTAGATTGTGGCTTATTCCAGGGGATGGGACACGTTACCGATAAATTAAACGACTATTTTGGTTTCGATGCGAAGAAAGTAACTTATCTCGTATTATCTCACGCACACATCGATCATTGTGGCTTATTGCCAAAATTGGTTGCAGAGGGTTTTGAAGGAAAAATTTTCTGTACGTCGGCAACAATGGATCTTGCCCGTATTTTAATGATGGATTCTGCCAAGATCCAGATGCAGGATGCTGAGTTTTCGAACCGCCACCTACACAAGGGTGAGGAAATGGAGGAGCCACTTTATACTGAAGAAGATGTTACCAAAACACTTAGTCAGATGAAAATAGTAGAGTATGAAGAAGATTTCGAGATCGAGACTGGAATCCGTCTGAAATTTACAGATGCAGGCCATATTTTGGGCAGTGCTGCGGTACACCTCACAATTACAGAAGACAGAAAGCCTACACGCATTACCTTTTCTGGTGATGTTGGCCGCTATGGCGACCTGCTTTTAAAAAGTCCGCAACAGTTTGACCAGGCCGATTATATTTTAATGGAATCTACCTATGGCGATTCGCTGCATAAAGACCTCGATCCGATCGAAAATATGCTTTTGGAGATCATTAACAATACCTGCAAAATTAAAAAGGGCAAGGTCATCATTCCTGCTTTCGCGGTTGGCCGTACCCAGGAACTGCTGTATGCGTTGAACGGTTTAGAATTGAAAGGCAAACTGCCCGATATTCCTTATTATGTAGATAGTCCATTGTCATCAAAGGCAACCGAAATCCTTAAAAACCATCCTGAAGTATACAACAACGGTGTTAAGGAAATCTTAAAGGTTGATCATGATGTATTTGCGTTTAAAGGACTGCGTTTTATTGAAAGTGTTGAAGAATCGAAAGCTTTAAATGCTGATCCAAGGCCTTGCGTGATTATTTCCGCATCAGGAATGGCCGAGGCTGGCCGGGTAAAACACCACATCAGGAATAATATTGGCAACCAGAAAAACACCATTTTAATGGTAGGCTATTGCGAGCCCAATTCGCTTGGCGGTAAATTAATTGCGGGGCAAAAGGTTGTCGAGATCTTTCGTGAACAACTTGATGTTAAAGCTGAAGTACGTTCGATCAAATCGATGAGTGCGCATGGCGATTATGAAGATTTATTGCACTTTTTATCTTGTCAGGACCCTGCAAAAGTGAAACAGCTGTTTTTGGTGCATGGCGAATATGAAGTACAGCAACATTTTGCCAGCAGGTTGAAGGACAAAGGTTTTAAACATGTCGCTATTCCGGAATACCATCAGGTATTTGAGATTGAGTAATACAAAATATTGATCATGATATAAAGTTGGTTCGGATTTATAATCCGGACCTTTTACTTTTAATCTGGCCTTACACATATCTTTTTAAGAGATAGGATTACAAATCCCGGCCAATTGCGATATTATAATTTCCATCGACCCTCATACATCCTCCATCTTCCATTTTCCCTATCTTTGCCTTATGGATGTTTTTGGTAAAGCGTTAACAGATATTTACAGAACAGGCGAAGCAGATACGCTTTGGTTGCACAATTCGTATGGAGAGCCAGAAGAAATGCCTTTAGAATTTTTCTTCCGTGATGATGAAGATATGCCTGTTTTAGAACTTCAGGCGTTGCAGATGTGCAATGGAAGGGTATTGGATATTGGCGCTGGTGTGGGAAGTCATGCCTTACTTTTGCAGGCTTTTAATATCGATGTAACAGCTATTGATATTTCGGAAGCAGCAGTAAACATCATGAAAGACCGTGGCGTAAAAAAGGCGCTGTTACAAGATGTTTTTGTTTATGAAGAGAAATTCGATACCATTATCATGCTCATGAATGGGATTGGCCTTACCGGAACTTTGCCTGGTTTTAAGGATTTTCTGATCAAGCTGAAAGAGCTTATCAACCCTAACGGACAAGTGATTTTCGATTCTTCTGATATTGCTTACCTATATGAAGACATGCCAAAGCCACTAAACCGATATTATGGTGAGGTATCGTACCAATACGAATATAAGGGCGAAAAAGGCAACTGGTTTAACTGGATTTATGTTGATGAAGAAACCATCAAACGTACCGCAAAAGAAACCGGATGGGATACAGAAATGATTTTCGACGATGGTGAAGATCAGTATTTGGTCAAATTGACTTTGACGCAATAATTTAAAAGTCATAAAACTTTTCGTGATCGTATTTTAAATCAACAGGCTCATAGATTTGTTAGATAAGCATATGAGCAATACGAAAATTAAACTAAGTGTTTTAGATCAATCGCCGGTACGTAAAGGTGTAACCGCCCGCCGTGCCATTGAGGAAACCACTATACTTGCACAAGAAACCGAGCGGCTGGGTTATCACCGTTTTTGGGTTTCGGAACATCACAATACCACCAGTTTAGCGGGCTCTACCCCGGAGATCTTAATTGCCCATCTGGCCAATCATACCAAAACGTTAAGGATTGGCTCTGGAGGCATTATGCTGCCCAATCATAGTGCACTAAAAGTAGCAGAGAGTTTCCGTTTATTAGAGGTGATGCATCCCAACCGGATCGACCTTGGGATGGGTAGGGCACCAGGTACCGACCGGATTACGGCTTCGATGCTTAATCCATCAAATACCTGGAGCGAGCAGGATTTTGCAGAGCAGTTGCGCGAATTGCAGCACTATCTGCACGATACTTCTGATGGTGGCATTCAGGCCAAAATAAAAGCCATACCGATTTCGGATACGGTGCCAACACAATGGCTTTTAAGCAGCAGTGGCCAAAGCGCTTTATATGCGGCACATTTTGGAATGGGCTTTTCTTTTGCGCATTTTATCAACCCTGTTGGTGGTGCACAGGCTGTTCAATACTATCGTGAACATTTTAAACCTTCGTTAGATCTGGCACATCCTGTTGAAAATGTGGCACTTCATGTTTTTTGTTCGGAAGATGAAGAAAAGGTAAAACAACAGGAAGCGTTAATGAGTTACCGTTTTTTACAACTGGAAAAAGGTAAGGGATTGCCAGCAGTGGGCTGGGAGGATATCAAAGATGTGAGTTATAATGTTGCGGAGCAGGAAAGAATTAATGCCAATAAACAGCGGATGATTTACGGTACACCTGCAGTTATTAAAGAGCGGCTTACCCAACTGGCAACTGATTATGATGTGGATGAACTGATGGCAGTTACCATTACCGAGCATTTTGAGGATAGGGTAAGATCGTATGAATTGCTGGCGGAGGTACTTTTATAAGAAAAGTCGTCATTGCGAACTAAAGAAAACGGATCGCTGGGAGTGAAGCAATCTATTTTTTTAACTAACAAGATTGCTTCGGCCCGCAATGACGATCATATTAGAAATGAACGGTAATCAATTTAAAAACTAAAGAAGGTTTGTCTGCCACCTACTTTTTGTCCAAAGTTTTGGATGTTGTAAGTAAGGGTAAGCATGCCATATCTGCCCAGGTTATTGCTCTGCGTATCGATAATACTATTTCCTGTAATCTGTATATTTCTACGCACGTTGCTCTGCAAAATATCGTTTACCGAGAATTTTAACTGTGCCCTATCGTTTTTCATAAACAGGTAAGTTAAGGCCGCATTCCAGAATTTGATATTGTTGTTATATCCGGCAACCTTTTGATCATTGATGGTTAAAGAATAGCTGGTTTCGAAAACCAGTTTTTTGGGATAGCGGATAATGAGTTCGGACGTGCTTTGATGTGTATTGTAACTCACATTGGTATAATAACTGTCATCATACCTGCTGCGGTTCAGGTTTACTGAATACGATTGGTTGATCTCTACCTTATCGTTCAGGTTTAACCTTACACTTCCATTAGGGCCCACATAAAATATATTGGCATCGCTCTCCACATTGTTCACAATAACCGGGCTATGATCAAAATTGGCCCAGAAACCTAAACCTACTTTTACACTTGTTTTATCCTTTTTAAAATCTTTTGAAATATTGGCTCCGCCGCTAAAATTATACATGCCGTTTTTGTTAAGCGGGTTAACCGTTTGTACACCATCTTTGATGGTAATCGAATTCACAATACCGTTTTTTGTGAAATTGCCATACCCATATAAATTGTAATTGATCAGGCTTTTAGGGTCGTATTTATACATATTCATGCTTAAACCCTGCATACGGGCTGGCAATAGATTTGGGTTTCCATTTCTGATGTAAAATGCATTGGTATTGTCGGCCACCGGCTGAAGATAACTTACATTGGGCTCTGTAAAACGGGCCGAGTAGTTAAAGCGGAATATTTTATATTTCAGCTGGAAGGTTGGCCACATAAAATTATAACGCTGATTGATAGCTGCACTATTGGTGAAACGGTTGTTTAACGAAATGTAATTGTGCACCAAACCCGGCTGCAGATAAAGGTCTTTTGTTACTTTATAACCCAGGCTGATGTTTGTATTGGTTTTAAAACCAGCCTGTTTAACTGTTTGTGATAAATCCGGTACAACAATATCGTAAAGCTGATTAGCTGGATTGCGGTAAAAAGTGCTTAATGCATTTTCGTTGTTGATGATGTTGCCGCTTACATCTGCCTTGAAATTCAGTTTTTTACTGATCGGTTCGGTATAGTTGCCATAAAGATATCCTCTAAAGTTGTCGATAGTATTGTTCCTCAGCTGATCAATCTCCGAAGTAGAGGGAGTGAGGTAAAAGACACTATTGCTTCTGTTGTAGTTGATCATCGGATTTGGGGTAGCTGAAATATCGGTGCCTAAGTTTAAAGATCTTCCTGCTTTTTTAAAATCCTTACTAAAATCGGCCCTTAACTGGTATTTATTGCTCGAAGTATTGAGGTCGTTTAAGTTTTCGAGGGTGTTGATGAGTTGGTTGTTCGCATTGTTGTTGCGGGAAGAAACCTTGCTTACCGAATTGTTTGAGCTCAGAACAACTGCAGGTTCAATGGTCAGTTGTGTTAGCGAGTCAATCTGCCAGTCTAGTTTTCCGCCGATATTGTGTTTAAGGATTAGCGAGGTGGTATTTTCGTTGGCATTGGTAATCAACCGATCTGTGCCCAGTGTTTGGTTGGTGTTGGTGAGTTTTTCTAAAAGATTGTCTGATCGACCGAAAAAATATTGAGTATTGATCTTGATTCCCTTTTTGGTTAGGGTGTTAAAATTAAAACCGCCACCTGATGAGGCTTGTACACCATTGTAGGTTCCACCGAAATTAATGCCATTGAATTCGAAGTAACCACTAGAACTCATCATCATAGAGTTAACACCGCTTCTGCTAAAGCCACCAATGCGCTGCACATCATTTGGATTAAAGCCTGGCTGATTGATGTTGTTGGCATAAGCCAATATACTTACCTGCGTAGTATCTCTAAAAAAGTTCATTAACCCGCCAGCCTGATAGAGGTCTTTTAATCCGCCACCTGCATATAACTTACCAAAGGCTCCTTTTTTAATGGCTTTTTTCAGCTTTAAATTAATGATCTGTGGTATTTCGGCCGCGGTTAGGTCAGGATCACGTCTTTTGGCCTGTTTATCATCCACTACCTGTACCTTATCGATAATGTTTGCAGGCAGGTTTTTGGTTGCAATTTGTTGGTCGCCACCAAAAAATTCTTTTCCGTCTACTAAGATTTTACTCACGGCCTTACCGTTTACCTGGATAGACCCATCGGCTGCAATGGCCACGCCCGGAAGCTTTTTCAACAGATCTTCTACTACCGCTGAGGGCAATGTTTTAAAAGATTCTGCATTAAATTCGATGGTATCTTTACGTACAATAACAGGCGGTCTTTCTGCTGAAATGACTACTTCGTTTAAATCGTTGGCCTTAGTAGAAAGATAGAGGGTGCCCAGGTTCAAGACTGGGTTGGTGGTGGTGAGTTCTACTTCTTTCCGGTAGGTTCCGTATTGCCATGCCGTTACCACTAAACGGTATTTAATGCCAATGGTTAAACCATTGATCTTAAAAATCCCCTTATCGTCCGATAATTTATAAGTGCTCAATACACTATCGCCAACTTTATACACCGAAACCGTTGCATAATTTAAGGTGGTTTTATGGTTGGCACTATCGGCTAAAATCCCGGTGATGCTGCCATTTTTTTGTGCAAACAGATTAGAAATAACCAAGGTTAAAGCGAACAAAAGTAAAAGTTTCCTCATATATGTTTTTGAATAAGCAAGCTAAAATTATCGGCTATTTTTTGATGGTATAGATAAATGTGATGAACGCTAAAAAATATGTGACAGACGATATTTTGACCCAGTTTACCAGTAGACGCAAAAAGTGTTTAAATGTTGCATCATTCTTTATGTTTAACTAAATCTTTAGGTAAAAGTAATAGTGTTGAGCTGTTTTTGCAAATACACACGAAAAAATTACAAAGGTTAAAAAAGAAAACCCCGTTGCTAATGCAAGGGGGCTGAGAAAGCAATTATTGTTAATTTAGTGCAGATCGTTATAGTTGATGATTTTAACTTCCGGGTTTTTGGCTAAAATTTCTTCCATCCATTTGCGGTGCGATGCACCAACACCCACCACAACCCTTTTTGCTTTATTGGCTTTCGCCTGATCGATGATGTTTTTGCACATGCCTTCGTTTCTTAAAGTCCATTGCGCAATCATATCTTTTACCGTATCGGTTGGGAATCCCGCATAACCATAAAAGTACCGGCCACCATAAAAATTCCAGGCCTCATCCAAAACACCATATTTTACGGTGTTCATGCCAGCGTAAGGATCGGCATTGAAAACTTTCGATTCCTCAGGACTGTAACTCCAGTATTTTTCTATGGCTTTAACGGTTGCTGCTTCCTGCGAGGTGCTATCGGCTTTCGCTTTAGTTAATAATATCTTATATAATGAATCAGTTTTGCCCCAGGCTTCGCTCCATGGTTGATCATAAGTTTGGCAATCCATATTGTAAATCCGGTCTTGTTTTAACTGGTAAATAAGGGGGAAATAGATTTTACTATACTCACTTCCGGGTCTATAAAAGCCTTTTTTCTTTAATGAATCGATATTTCCGAACATTTTTGCATATTCAACCTGTTCTTCTTTGCCAAAACTTTGTTTCATATAGTTTTCGAGTACAAAGATCTGATAATCGGCATTTCCCCTGTCCCAGTTTTTTGCATAGTTAACAGCTAAATTCATTCTTGTTTTGTGGTAGTAGGCGAATGAGTGAAGTGCTTTTTGGTCTTTTTTAATTTGTGCATCAATATTTTTCGGAGATGCCGGATTTAATTTTTCTACATAATCGTGTCCTTTTCTAAACGATTTTTTGGCCCAGTTATCTTCTTCCAGTTTGGCGTAATCGCCCTGGGGCAGATATTCGCCAAAAACCATATCAGGTTTAAAGTTTTTAAGCTTATCAATGATGGCCTGAAAATTTTGTGTCGATTTAGAATTGTCGTGGGCAGAGCCTACAATCACAATCTCGATTTGGTTCTGGGCATTCGATTTAATCGTAAATACCACCATTAGTATTAATGCAAAGCTAAGTTTTTGTATAGTTTCCATAATGAATCTTATTTCGTTTTTGTTGATTCAAAGATGGGCATACACGCTTTGCTGCTAAATTTAATTATCCCAAAGGCCTATAATATTATCCCAATTGGAGAAAATGGGAATATAAGGGTTAAGTATTCAGGATTAAGCGTTTGAATAGTGATTTAAGGTTTTCATCCTATAATGGAAGCTATTCCATCAGTTTTTGATTAAAACCAACGATTAATTTAAAGAGATCTTTATACTCGGTAAGGGGTAAAGTTTCTGGTTTATCAAATACATCGTGGTAGGCTGATGGGCCGCCCTGGGTGTAGATGAAAAATGCCGGAACACCTTTTTCGGTAAAAAAATAATGGTCGCTGTTTGCGGCTTTACCTCTTGAATTTATTTTGGAGATATAATGATTTTCATGGTTGATTCCATTTAACTCTGCAAATGCTTTTGGATAAACGGATGCATTAACTACCGTCATGCCCGCTTCGCCCGTACCTACCAGATCTAAATTAATGAGGAATTTAATTTTGCTTAAAGGCACTAATGGGTTTTCTACAAAATATCTGGATCCCAATAATCCAGCTTCTTCAGCTGCAAAGCAGATAAAACCAATCGAATAAGGTTGCGGATGAACGGCATAATATCTGGCTAAACTTAATAAAGTGGCCACACCGGCAGCATTATCGTTAGCGCCGGGGAAATAAGTTTCGGCACCCATTCCTCCCAAATGGTCATAATGCGCTGTAATGATTAAAAGAGAATCGGGGTATTTGGTACCTTTAACCAAACCGCAAATATTGGCTGCCTCAAAATCTGGAAGAAGTTTACTTTCGATATCGGCACTGATTTCTTTTGGTACGGTAGCGAAATGCTTTCTATCCATTTGTATTGTTGTTTGCGCTCCAACTTCGGTAGCAACAGACCACGTGAGCTTATCTTTTAATAACAGATGTAACGACGGAGAAGCTTGATAATTTAGACTGTCGACCTGAATTAACCGGGCCTTCAGCTTAATACCCGGACTCTCATTGTTTACAATGAAATCTTTACCGGGAACAAGTTTTTGTCCGTTAATGGCTACCATCATTTTTCCCGGGAAGGTGTTTACAGGGAAATTAAAAGTCTGCTTATAAGATATGCCCATTGGCAGCAGGCCAATTTTTTGATATTCTACCCCAAGGTAATCTGCCGCTTTTTTCATCCCATCTTTGGTATAACCCCTGCCCCAAAATTGTTTTGAGGTGAGGATGTTGACTAGATTTCTGGTATAGGTAGAATCTTGTGCGAAGGAGTAATTTGAGAGGAGGAAAAATGCAATTAAAAGAAAAATTCTCATATCAAATTATTGAATAATGCAAGGGATTACTCTGCTTTGGGTAATTGTTTTGATTGATCAAATAACCTGATAATAGCATATGCAAGTGGGAAAAGAAGCGTTAAGGTAATTTCACGCGTTTGGAAATTAAATTTAAAGCATAGAATTGATAATGCACCCAGTGTCCAAACAATGCCGGCAGCGAGAAAATAGTTTTTAAAAAAGTTCATGAGATTTAACATTAGATATCTGCTAATATAGCGCTTAATTGAGATTCTTACAAGCGTGGTTGTTGGTCTAGATTGCAAATTCCGACCAACAAAAAAATGGTTGATGGTTAACGGACCATTGCCATTAATCATCAACCATTTATTATATATTTATCGCTCTATTTTACCAAATAAGGCTGTAAAGCAGTTTTAATTTTTTCTTTGTTCTGGTTTGCGGTCCATTTTTCTTTGATCGATTGATCGCCCAAACTAAATAGGGTTTCGTAAAGCAATTTACCATTTGCCATGGTTTGTACCTTGAATGTGTTTTGTGAACCAATAATATCAGCCCAAACACCGCGTACATCAGCCCAATACGTTTGTTGACTTGCCCACCATTTTTGAGCATAAGCAAAAGTTTTAGGATCTATTTTGGTAAATTCCTCATAACCCTTTTCAACAGCCAATAATTTGTCGCCATTGGCAGAACGTACAACTTTTTTGTTGTCCTGTTCGAACATCCATCCATTTTTAGTAATGGTAATCCTGCTGCCACGGTTTAATACATTGTAATCTTTACGCACTGTAGATTCCCTTCTTGGTAACGGCGAATCGGTTTCGCTCGACCAAGAGTCGTGTCCACCAACATGGCTCCAGGTTCCATAACCCTGGTAACGTGGACTATCATCAACCTGATACACTTTTTGAGTCCATTTTCCTTTAACATCAGCAGGGGTTAAATTGCCTTTTTTCCATGCATTGTCTTCGGTATAAAGCATAATGTTGGTATCTTCATAGGTCCAATCCTGGCGCCAGTGTTTAATTACAGTGGTGTCGTTAATGGCCAGCATATGCTGGATTACAATTCTTTTAGGCTCATCAACAATGATCTCTGCCCATTCGTTGCCATGGCTTTCGTAAGGTTTGCTGAATTTATAGTTCGGATCAGGAGCGGTGACTTCGCCATAGTTGAAGTTCACTTCATAAAAGCCAGCTAAAGATTTTATAGCCTTTCTATCCTGTTCTAGTTTTTCTTCCGGAGACTCAACTTTTGTTTGCGCAGGAGCATTAAGGGTAATCAAACCGGTTAATACTACAATTAGGGTTAAAAATTTCATTTTTATTATTAATTAGGGTGTGCTTATTTTTCCGCTACTGCGGGATTTTTTTTCTTTTTTCCTTTTCCCCACCAGATAATAAATCCGGTTATGGGCAAACTTGCTGCAATTAAACTGGCAAAAAATGCCATTATTTTTCCGGGTAAGCCTAAAATGGCACCCACATGGATATCGTAGTTCATCCCGATAACCGTTTCACCTGCATTTTTTTCAGACTGGTTGGTTCTGTGCAATAGTTTGCCAGAATACTGATCAAATTGAAGCAGGTCGTAATTCCAAAAGGTCTCCTCACCACGGTAACCTGTGGCATAAATGGTTGCCGAACCGCCTTCTGCGGGCGACATTCCGATACGGTCTTCATTTTTGAAAATATTTCTGGCTTGCTCAAAAGCAATATCGAATGGAACTGCAGTTATCTTTTTTGTCGAATCAGATTTAACTTCTACCACTTTTGGTGGGGTAACACTTCTCGAAGCAACCACATAGACTGTAGTTTGAAACCATTGAAATGCCCATACCAGACCAGTTAAGGCCAGCATTAAACAGATCAGCATCACATAGAAACCCAGCACATTGTGCATGTCGTAATTGATGCGTTTAAACTTGGCTTTCCATTTTACTTTAAAACTCTTGTCGAAATTAGATTTTTTGAGGTTTTTAGGCCACCACATCACCATTCCAGAGATCAGGAGAAATACAAATATGAAGGTAGACCAGCCGATAATCTGCTGACCGATGGGGTGGTTGATCAGCAAACTCCAATGGATCATTTTTACTACAGCAAAAAACTCATACTTATGATCGGCAACCAGGGTTACTTTACCGGTATATGGATTTACCAATACCAGATCGTAATAATCAATAGAATCGAAATACCAGAAAGCCTTAGGATCGCCAGCTTTGTAAGTGCCAAATTCCCAGGCCCTTTCTGGTGTTTTGTAAGTTGAAATAAAACTGATTTTCTTTTTATTGCCCAGTGCTTTTTCGGCATTGGCCTGTAATAAACTTAAGGGTAAGGTTTTTGGATTGGCAGGTACTTCAACAAAATATTTCTTACGGTGAATGAGCTCGGTAATTTCTTTTTGAAATACATAGATACATCCGGTAACACCTAACATCAGCACGATTAAGCCAGATGCAATGCCCAGCCACAGGTGCAGCCAGTCGCTTATCCGCCTCAAACGCGATTTTTTGTTTTTTGATTTGGTTGATGTTTTTGTTAGTGCCATTCGCAATGCGGTATGAATAAAAGAACCAATCGGCCTTTTTTCGAGACCAACTGGCTTTAAATTTTAAATATAATTTCGGTTACTTCACCTCAGTAGTATAAGTTACTAAATGCCAAACTTTTTCGTAGTCTTTTCCATTTAATTTCCCCGGAGTTTTATCTTCTGTAAATGCTTCAAGGAAATAATTTCCTTTTTTTTCTGGTTTAAAAGTGAATTTTCCTTCTGCATCGGTTTCAGTAGGCTGTGCTTTTCGCTCAGTATTTACAAGGGTTAACTTTTGTTTTGCAAAAGGTGCCTTGTTATAAATCACCTGGTGAACTGAAGTTTCCCCCACGGTTAATGCGTGTTTATCTGGTCGGATGGTTAACGCAGCAGTAGCAGGAAAGGCCGTATTAATTTTAGCGTTTCCAACTGCAACATCTGCAAAAGCATAATATTCTATTTTGGCCTTTTCATAAACAGCAGCAACTTCATGTACGATAGAAAGTTTATAGGTGCCGTCCTGATCTGGAGTGAAACTGGCTTTAAAAAAATGTACGTCTGGGGTACTTGTTAAAACCTTCGTGGTTCCGTTCGGTGCGGTTAAAACCAGGCTAAATGCTTTCAGGTTGCTGAACCATTTTGCAGCAGAATCAGGTTCGTTGCTTTCGTACTCTCCGAAAAAAACTTTCACTTCCTGCGCCTGTCCTTTTTTGCCAGTTGCGGCTGTTTCTATCCATAAGGCATGTGCAAATGCACTAGAGATGCTAAATGCCAGAAAGAAAAATAATAATGAGATTTTAGTTTTCATGTTTTCCGTTTTGGTTTTAAAAACAGGAGAAACTGATCTGATCCAGTCTCTCCTGATGGGGTAAATTAAAATTTGTATGCTACACTTACTCTGTAGTTTCTTGGTGCTTCTGCCTGCCATGAATACACCGCCTGATTATAGTCGGGTGCGTTCCAATAGTTGGTATAATAGGCTCCGCTGTATAAATACTTGTCTAAAATGTTAAACACGTTTGCCGTTATTTTTATCTTTTTATTGGCCCAGAATAAACCGCCATCCAGTTTAAAATAGTCGGGAAGATTTTCGTTAGCGTTTTCTCCGCTATATGTTCCTACTGCTCTACCAGCCAGATAAGTAAATCCTCCTGAAATACCTGCACCTTTAAGCAAGCCGTTCTGTAGTGAATAGGTTAACCATGCATTAGTGGTATGCTTTGAAAAACCCGGAACCACCTGGCCAACATAAACGCCCTCCACGCCGTCGGCAACTTTGGTCACTTTCGCATCGGTATAGGCATAGTTCGCGATTAAGTTTAATCCTTTGGCCAATTCACCACGGATATCAAACTCTACACCCTGTGCTCTTTTTTCGCCAATTACGATGCTAAAAGTTTCTCCTGCCTTATTGTTGGGATCCCCGGTAATCTCGTTTTGTTTGGTAATTCTATAAAGCGATAGGGTGGTGTTCCAACGGCCGTCAAACCAGTCTTTTTTGATACCAAATTCTTTATTGTTGCCGGTAATGGGTTTTGCGGTGCCACCATCCCGGAAAAAGCCGGTCTGTGGGGTAAAAGCTTCATCGTAAACCGCATAAACAGAAGTATTTTTATCTACGGATACGCTTAAACCCACCCTAGGGGTAACATGCTTCGCTTTATCTGCCGGACTTCCATATGCCGATTGGTTAACGTAGGTATAACGGCCAGCAAGGGTTAAACGGACAATGTTGTTAAAAAAGCCCAGCTCATCCTGCACATAACCGCTCAGGTATTTCTGATCCATTAAACCTCCCGCCGCAATTGCCCTTTGCAATAATGGTGTGCTACGGTCAAAGTTTGGATAACCGTTTGATGGGAATCCATAATTTGGGTTGTACAGGTCAAATGGAGCACTTGCCAAATCTAAATCGTGCGATTGGCCCCAATCTGCAATATAACTTTTCTTGCCACCATCAAATCCGGCTAAAATGCGGTGTACGATGCCTCCGGTTTTAACTGTTCCGTTAACAAATAACTGTCCTAATTTCATGGTACTTTCAGCATCCCATATACCAACATTTCGAATAACCGTACCATTTGCATTTATTACTGATGGCCAAGAGCTTGAGCCATTTTGTAAATATTTATAATAAGCCGCCTGTGCGGTTAGTTTCCAGTTTTGGCCTAGCTGTTGTGTTAAGTTCAAAGTCACGCTATGGTCGTTAATCCTTGTAGGCTGTACGCCAGGCTGTGTTAAGGTAAAGTCTCTTGGCAAACTTGCATAGCCGGCAGGGTTAAAGATGTAATAAGAACCTACCTCGGTCATTTTTGCATTTTGCAAAACATATTCTGCCGTTAATTTAGTGCTGGGGGTGATCTGATAGCTCAGTACTGGTGCGAAGCTGTAGCGGTCGTTTTTTTCGTATGGTCTAAATGAAGCTTTGTTTTGTGCCGCTGCGTTTAACCGGAATAGAAATTTGCCGTCTGCGGTTAGCTTGTGGTCAAAGTCTATGGTTGTACGGTACAGATCGAAACTGCCGGCAGTAAATGAAACTTCACCCTGGTTTAAGCCAGTAGGTTTTTTGGTTACCACATTATACATTCCGCTTGGATCGCCATTGCCCAGCATAAAGCCCGCAGGACCTTTTACGAATTCGATATGGTCAACAAAGCTCATGTCTTCAGTAAGCGGCCCCCAATAAGACGAAACCACATTAAACCCATTGCGCATGGCTTGGATTTGAGATCCACGCATTAAGATATTGGTGTACATATCTCCCCAGTGCTCAAGGCGCACTGCACCGCTCACATTCCTGATCAAACCATCGCTCATGCTAATGATCTGTTGATCTTTAATAATCTGATTACTTACAATCTGAATGTTTTGCGGCGCTTCTAATAGCGGCTCGTTTAACCTAAGCGTAGCTGATGGTAAGCTAACTTTATATTTTTGGTTTATTCCGGCTACAGTAACTTCTTCCAGTACCTGATCGTTTTCTTTTAGTACAAAATCAACAGTTTTGGTCTCACCAGCTACGATGGCAATGCTTTTTTCTGAAGGATCGATACCAACAGCAGAAGCCTTGATGACATAGGTGCCGGCTTTTACACGGTTAACGGTATAATTTCCGTTTTCATCAGATGTAGTACCCTGGCCTTTGCCTTTTAAGCCAATTGAAATAAAAGCTGCAGGTTTTCCATTAGAGGTGGTCACCTTTCCCTTAATTGTGCCGAGTTGCTGTGCAAATGAAAATAGACTAAAAAGAGCGAGAAGGAACGTTAAGCTAATGGGTTTAATTTTATTCATTTTTAATATTTATTGTTGTTTTTTATTTAGAATTTGTAAGTAACACTACCAGTAAAGGTTCTTAGATCCTGAGGGTTCATCGTGCTGTAACCTGTCCAGTATTTTTGGTTGGTAAAGTTGTCTACCTTTGCACCGATCCTGAATCTTTCATGGTCATAAAATACCGAAGCATTGAAAATTTTATAGGCAGGCAGGGTAAACACGTTTTCAGTGGTGGATGTTGGCGTGATGATTAAATTATTTACGATTCTATTGTCGCTGGCATAATTACCACCTGCTCCCAATCCAAAACCTCTAAGTGAGCCGGTGTTAAATTTGTAACTGATCCATAAGTTTGCAGAATATGGAGCTGCAGAATAAGCATCTCTTCTACCCTCAACATCCGGCGAAGCATTTTCTAAATGATTATCATTATAAGCGAAACCGGCAATGATATTTAAACCGTTGATAGGGTTTGCCACGATTTCGGCTTCGATACCTTTACTGATTTTGTTGCCATCCTGGATCTGAGCGTTAGGGTTGGAAGGATCGCCATTGTAACCCCTAACAATATCTTTAACTTTGATATAATAATAAGATACTGATCCTGTTAATTTTCCGTCAAACAAATTGCTCTTAACCCCACCTTCAATCTGGTTGGCCTGTTCTGGTTTAAAAGCTTCTCTTTTATAATCCAGACCGTTAACATTATTAAATCCGTTTTGATAGTTCGCAAATAACGACAATTGATCTTTAATGGGTTGGAATACCAATCCAAATTTTGGAGAGAAAACCGTTTGTTTGTATGCGCCTGTTGGCGCCGAGCCCGAACGGTCGGAATTACCTTTGTTATCAAAACGATCTACCCTTAATGCAGCCAGGGCAATTAATCTGTCGGTGATATTGATTACATCAGAAGCATAGGCACTGTATGTATTTGTTTTGAAATTTGACAGGTACTTAGAGTAGGGATTTGTTGCATAAAAGGCAGCTAAATTATGCTCGGTAAAATTATTGTAATTGGCACCGGTTCCATTTTTATCGGTTAAATCAAAAGTATCGATCGAATAAAATAATTGGTCAGAATTCTGACGTAAATAGTCTAAGCCTAAAACAATCCTGTTTTTGATAGATCCTAAGTTAAAAGTACCATTAAAGTTTTGTTGTACTTCGTAATTGTAAAGTTTACTATTGTCGGTCGATTGATCTGCCCTTGATATTAAATCGGCTCCAGGTGCAGCAGTTGGATTGCCGAGCGGAGGATAGTTATTTGGAACGAGGAACAAATAAGTACCACGACCGTTAGAAAAACTATAGCTCGATGAAAAACTGGTATGTGATGACCAGTTTTCGTTAAATTGATAATTGGCCTGACCAAAGAAATTTGTACTGTTGTATTTTTGTTTCATCGCATCAGCGGTGAAAGATTTGTCGTAAGGTATCCCAGATTGATCTGCCCGATCAAAACCAAGATCTTTTACAGGGAAATAGAAGAAAACGAAAGGTTTTAACGTGTTTTTACCATTGGCGATTTCCGCGTCAAAAGTAAAATCCAGTTTATCGTTCACTTTATATGATAAACTTGGTGCAATAAAGAAACCTCTATCATATACATTCTCCTGGAAAGAACCTTTGTAGTTGTAAGAAGTATTTAGGCGTGCGTAAATATGGTTAGCTTTATCAACAGGGAAATTAAAATCGGTACTTATCCTGTTTAAGTCATAGCTACCTGCCGAATAAGTTACTTCTCCACCAATACCTTCGAAAGGCTTTTTGGTTACACGGTTGATCAAGCCCCCATAAGAAGTTAAAGTACTGCCAAATAAGGTAGCAGACGGTCCTTTAATTACCTCAACACTTTCAATATTGGCCGCATCGTTACGGCTGGTTACATTACCTGCAATTCCGTTTCTTAGTTTCGATTGTACGATAAAACCCCTGGACGCATAATATGCGCCACCGTCTCCACCACGTGAAGTCGACTCCCACATTTTTTGAATACCAACAGCATTACGCGTGGCATCGTCAACCGAAAAGATCAACTGATCATTAAAGGTCGCTTTGGTAATCGTGGTGTACACCTGCGGGTTCTCTAAATTGTTAAGTGGCATTTTAGAAACATAATCACTCTTTTTGGTGGCATATTTATTAGCCCTTCCCTGACTGATGTTTACCTCGGTAAGCTGATTTGAATTTTGGCTGATGACGAAATCAACAGTTTTATTCTCCCCTGCGGCAATTACCACAGATTTTTCGATGCTTTGGATGCCAACACCCGATGCGCGTAAGATATAAGAACCTGGTTTAACTCTTTGTATTTCAAAAACACCCTTATCGTTGGTCACATTCCCTAAACCCTTACCCTTTAAACCTACCGAAATATAAGCGGCTGGTTTTCCATCTGAAGTGGTTACCGTACCACTAATAGTCGAAAACTGCTGGGCGAAGGTGAGTAAGCTTATAAAAGTTAAAAGAAATGTTAAACTAAAAAGTTTGATTTTAAGCATGATAGTATTTATTTGGATTAATTCTAAACAGGTGCAAAATAACGGTAGAAAATCCTATAATCCAAATTATTTTGATTTATTCTAAATAAAGAAAGCGATTATGTGAAACGAGATTTTTGATATTGGCAATTATTAATGCCCTAATGAGTTAGTTTAACGATTTAGTAGCTATTTTTATCAGTATTTTACTGATTTTTTTCGGTAAGAAATGTTTTGTTGGTAATTACTGCTATTACACTCCGAAAAACTGACAAAATTGGTGGAAAATGCGCCTTTTACGTTGCTAATCGCACATTTTTAATTGTAGATACCCCTATTTATGAAATTAAATACGGTGTGATGGTTATTTTTTAGGTTAAAATATTGCTTTTCTTAGTTAATAACCAATTAAAATCCAAGTAAAATTTCTGATACTTTTACTTATAACTCAAACACAACTAATCATCCCTAACTAATCATCAATGGAAAAAAATTCTACAAGACATCCCTATGTGAAATTTTTAGCGGCCACCTTCTTTTATTTGTTAATTCCCTGGCTGGCTTTTGCCCAGAAAACAATAAGAGGAACCGTTTTAGATCAAAATGATAAACCTATCCCCGGGGTATCCATCTTAGAAAAGGGGACAAAAAATGGTACCTCAACCAATGCTGAAGGGAAATTCACATTGGCTGTACAAAGCGATAAGGCTGTTCTAGTGGCCAGGATAGTCGGTTTCGTTACTGTTGAAAAAACAATTACGGCAAGTGGCACCATCAACTTTTCGTTACAAGACGACAACAAAGTGCTCGATGAGGTGGTACTGATCGGTTATCAGAAAATAACCAGGAAAAAATCAACAGCCTCTATTTCCAGTATTTCGGGAAAAGAACTGGCCAATTTACCGGCATCAAGTTTCGACCAACTGTTACAGGGCAGGCTTTCTGGGGTAAATGTTCAAAATTTTACCGGTCAGCCAGGCGTTGCTCCATCCGTATCGGTAAGGGGTAATTCGACGGCAAGTACGAGTTACGATCAGTATAATACCATAAGATCACCCTTATATGTGGTAGATGGTGTGCCACAGTCGTCCGATGATTTTGTTCCACCAGGTACAGGAACAGGCACAAATTATCTGGCGGGTATTAATCCGAACGATATTGAATCTATTGACGTGTTAAAAGATGCGTCTGCAGCGGCTATTTACGGCTCAAGGGCAGCAAATGGCGTAATCTTGATTACCACCAAAAAAGGAGTTAGCGGGGAGACTAAAGTTGCCTTAAGCAGTTATGTCGGTTTTGTTCAAAGACCAGACCTGAGAGAGGCAACTATTGGTGCTACAGAGCGCAGGCAAAAAATGGAAGTTTTACAGCGCCAGCTTAGTTACGACCAAAGAAGACAGCTTCCTTATCTGCTAACAGATAGTTTAAATCCTGCATTTAATGGAAATACAGACTGGCAGGATTTATTTTATCAGGTTGGTAAAATTAATGATAACAATTTAAGTTTAACAGGTGGTTCAGAAAACGGAATGACTTACCGTTTTAGTGGAGGCTATTACAATGAACAAGGGATTGTAAAAGGAACAGGTTTTAAACGCTATAGTACGAGGATTAATCTGTCATCAAGGGCATTAAATAAAAAATTGCTCATTAACCCTCAATTCTATTACTCAAGGGCTGATAGAGCGAGGGGCAATGAGGATCCCAACGATCCTTCAAAACCTACAAAGATAGGCTCGGGAAATTTACCTTCTTCACTCATTAATTTATCGCCTGAGAAACTCGACTTTTTTGTAAATCCAAATAGCGAAAACCTGGATAAGAATATCAGTAATCAGTTTGGTATAAATTTAAATTTATCGTACGAGTTTAACAAACACTTTACACTGAACTCACAATCTTCATATACGGCTGATAATGCCCGTAGAGATGCCAGCCTGAGCAGTTTATTAAATAATGGTTCTGGTAACAGTGCAACGAGTTTTTCTTCTAGTGCCATGGGTTTAAGAACCTCTAATTATTTGAATTATAATGGCAAACTTGGAAAACACTCTTTTAGTGCAGTAGTTGGTCAGGATATTGAATATAATCAGTATCAGAATACGCAGGCCGGGGGTTTTGGTGGTGCTTCTGATAATATAGAAGTGGTAACCGGATTTCAACAGGCTAATATTTTTGGCATATCCCAATACAGGGCGCATGGATTGGTAGCTTATTACGGCCGTTTTAATTATGATTATGCAGAAAAATACCTGTTATCGGGAACTATAAGAACGGATGGTTCATCTGGTTTTGGTGAAAACAACAAGTATGGTGTTTTCCCTTCGGTTTCTGTAGGCTGGATATTATCCGAAGAAAACTTCATGAAAAACATCTTCAATAATCCTTTTACATTGGTGAAAATTAGAGGTAGTTACGGAGCTACGGGTAATGAAGATCAGAACAATGCTTATGTTCAATATAATAGATATATTGTTAACAATGGTAGTTTTTCTGGCAATGGTGGTTCTACCTCATACAACGGTGTTACCGCTATCACACCTAATTTTGTAAACGGAGTGGCGCAAAAAGATTTAAGCTGGGAAAAGTCTACCCAATGGAACATCGGTACCGATATCGAATTCCAGAACGGAAAATATGCCTTAACATTCGATGTATATAACAAAGAGGTTAAGGATAAATTATTTAATGTAGACCTACCTGCTACCTCAGGTTACGATGTGGCTTATACCAACGCTTTTTCTGTACGTAATTCGGGTATGGAGTTGACTTTAAATGCAAACCCGATTAGTAAGGCGGTTAAATGGTATACTTCATTTAACATTTCCTACAACAAAAACCAGATCATGAGCTTGCCTAATGGTGGTAGAGATATCATTTTAAGTGGTGATCGGTTTGATAAAACGCATATTCTTTCGGTTGGTAGCCCTATTAATGCATTTTATCTTTATCAAACAAAAGGTGTGTTCTCACGGACCGGAAATATTCCACAAAATCCATTTACAGGCGAGCGTTATAGAAACAGCAACGGAACCTTTAACGAAGGGGATTTTTATCTGGCTGATTTAGATGGGGATTATTTCGTTGATATTTTTAATGATGGAATTAATCCGGATAAAATGCCGATCGGCGATCCAAACCCTCGTTTTACAGGTGGCTGGACCAACAACTTTAGTTATAAAAATTTCACGCTCGGTATTTTTACCACATTTACCTTTAAAAGAGATGTATTGAATTTATTCGATTCGGATCGTTTCGCGAACTCGCAGGATGGAAATGCTGTTGCCAACTTCGCCAATTTTTCTACTCCCGATTTAGATAGGCTGAACATTTGGAGAAACCCCGGTGATAATGCTGAATACGCTAAATACGATTTAGGTACTTACCGCTATTATTATACGGGTGCTCAGACTTTCTTCTTAGAAAAAGGCGGTTACCTGCGGATAAAGAGTATCAACATTGGGTACGACCTAAATGCCAGAACCTTAAAGAAATGGGGATTGAGCCAGTTTAAAATATTTGCAGTGATTGATAACGTACACATGTTCCAACAATCGAAAAAACTGCCGGATGCAGAAGCTGTAAATGGATATGGGGAGTATAATGGAAATGGATATCCGATTCCAAAAAAATACACCTTAGGTCTTCAAGTTCAATTTTAATACCATTAACATGAAAAATATCATCACAAAACTTAGCATATTAAGTACTGTACTCGTTATACTAACCACCAGTGCATGTAAAAAATTACTTTACGAAGAACCCAAAGATGCACCGTATGAACAAACGTTCTGGAGAACATCCAAAGATGTAAGAAGTGCAATGGCAGGTAATTATGCCCTCTTCCGTAATGCAATTACCTCTAAAGATAACCGGTATTATCTATATGGCGATGCCATTGCTAAAAATTACTTCACCATACAGTATACTGGTGATGGGCTTGAAGGCATACAAGGAGGAGATTTTACCTTTCAGTACAATTTAAATTCTTTAGCAAATTATACACTTTATTATAAAAGCATCGCCATGTCTAATCTGATATTGTCGAAAGTAGGAGCGATGACCAATTCTCAGTTATCAGCTGAAGATGATCCTGCCGAATTTAGAAACAATACTTTGGGGCAGGCTTACTTTTTAAGGGCTTTGAGCTATTTTATGATGGTAAGGGTTTGGGGCGATGTTCCGGTAGTTACCGAAGCCTATGAAGATCCGCTTAATGCACCTCAGCTTCCAAGAAGACCAAAAGCAGAAGTGATGAAGCTGATCGAGGATGATTGCCATAAAGCTATTAATTTGTTGGGATGGACTTATGCCAATAGCGGCGATGCTAAAGTAACCGCCAACAAGGGCGCTACCTATGCACTTCTGGCCCATTTGTTTTTGTGGCGGGCTACGATGTCTAGCGTTGCAACAGATGCACCAAATTTAGTTGATGTAAACAGTGCTGACACCACCATTAATACCCTGATTAGTAAAGGTGGTTATGCCTTAACCGATACGGCCAATTATAAAAATACTTTTATCGGCCGTTCTCCAGAAGGTATTTTTGAAATCAATGTGAGCGAAAATACATTGGAGGGTTCGAACAATTCGGTAGGTGGATTTTTCCTGAACGAATCTTATGTTAAAGGTTATGGAAACAACCCAAGGTATTATGTGGTGCCGAGCTATTTAGATAATTTTTATACCGATACCGATATCCGGTACAAAAAAGGATTTGATGTAACCCAGCCCGACAAACCGATGTGCATTAAATACAGTAATGTAATTTACCGGAATCCAGGACAAAAATTAAATCCTTATTTAAGCAATAACATCATCATCTTCAGATTGGGGGATATGAGGTTGCTCAAGGCAGAAATTGCGCTTTATAAGGGAGATGCCGCTACAGCTACCGCCATTATCAACACCTTTAGGAGAAGAAATGACCCTGATCCGGTATTGGTAGATGATGGTTTGTCGGTAGATGAGGTAATGGACGAATACATTACAGAGCGTAGCAGAGAAATGTTTTTAGAAGGACATCTGTTTTATGATCTGTTGAGAACCAGAAAGTATGGTAATGTAGTAGAATGGCTTGGTGAAGATAGATTTAAAAAAGAAGGCTTTTATTGGCCGGTAGACCCTGCTTTATTTAGGAATAATCCTTTGTTAAAACAGACTACTTATTGGTTGGGGAAAGTGTAAAATCAGTTGATTCTTAGATTAAAAAATCATGAAAAATAATATTTTAATATATATAGCGATTGTTTTACTGGCCTTTTCGGCATGTAAAAAAGACGATTATAAGCGAGATGGCGGGCCGAGTAATGCCTATGTAGATATGACCACTTACGATTATTTAAAGTCCAACCGGAATTTTGATTCCCTGGTAAAAGTGATTGATAAGGCTGGTTTAAAAGATGCCGTAAATGGAGACATCACTTTGTTTGCAACGACCAACTATGGTATTGCCGATTATGTAAAAGCTAAAAAATACCAGAAGAGTCTACAGACTGGAAATGAAAATTTTGATTTCGGAATAAAGGATCTTCCATCGCAGGAGTTGAGCGATTCGTTAAAAACCTATCTGTTCGCAGGAAAAATAAACAGAGATCAGATTACACTTGCCGGTAAGCTTTACAACAGTGTATTGGGCGCAATTCCAGATGTTCAGTATTTAATCAAATTCCGCCGTTCGTTCGAATATTCCCAGTATGTAAATTATGTAGATTATGTTACCTATACCAAGGTGATCGGAACGCGCGATGATAAGGAACCTGATCTGGATGCCATCCCAGATGACCAGAAAGACAAAGCAGTAGACGTACAAACCTCTGGTATTATTACAAAAACCGGAATTGTACATGTTTTAAACGGAAATCACAGGTTGTTTTTTAACGGACAATCGCTAGGGAATTAAACCATTAAATATTTCGATTATGAAAATTAAATATATTTTGGGCATACTGTTTTTATTGAGCATTTATGCCTGCTCGAAAATCGAGAAGGGTTTTCAAAGTAACGGCATTCGCTATAAAGACAACGATATCTATGCCAAAAGAGGATTAATACTATTTCAATCTGACAGGATTAATGCAGATGGTTCTACGCCACCCTACACCTTTAAGATGCTGAACCTAAGAAAAGAAGACGGCTCGCCGGCACCGGCAGAATTTTCGAAAGAGTATGAGATTCTGGTGTTTAAAGAAGGAGAGAGCTTTGACGCAGAAAAAGATGTGACTGTTGAACTATTGAATAAAAAACGTGAACTGGTTAAAAGATTGCCCATGTATTTTAACGAAAGCAGCGGACAGTTATCGTTTAACAGGGCATCTGAGAATTTACCTTTAGGCCGCTACGTTTTTGATGTGGAGATGACTAACCGTACAGGAGTAAAACTTTTCCCAAAATTAGCCACTATCAATGTGGTAGATCCAGAAAAAGATGATTTATTTGTAATTACAGATAACGTTTCTAATGCATTCCATGATGTTACCGGAGTGGCAACACCAATGAAAAACCCGATCATTACCTGTACTAAAATTTCTAACCAGGGTGCAAGGGCCATTTTAAAAATGGTGGATAAAAATGGTAAAGTTTTTAATCCTAAGGCAGGCGAAATCATACAAAGGGGCGATCGCCCGGTTTTTGAAAACTATGCGAAATTTAACCCTGTAATCAAAACGGATACCGCCATGATCTGCGATTTTGAAGTAGCACCTTTCCCCCTAACCAAATACGTTACACCAACTACCGATTGGGGCTTTTTAATGTATTACAGGATACCGAGTCAGTTTGTAACTGTTGATAATTTCCCAGCATCACTGGGTACTTTCTCTGTAAATCCAAGATGGTCGTGGCAATTGAAGCTTGAGGGAACGTATGTGATACAGGTGAAATTTACGGATGTAACCAAAAAATAGTTATTGGATGATGATCAATATTTAAACGATCACTTCTTAAATTATTCATATAAAAGGGCAATTTTCATATCGAAAATTGCCCTTTTATATTGATAAGATTTTTAATCTTATTATTTAATCAATATTGCTTGTAAACTTAAGGCCCGTTCTGTATCGTTTGCAGGTGTTACCAAACCCCCACAGATAATATCATAGTGATATCCCGCTAAAAAACTGGTACTCGCGGTAGTAGCTTTTACCGTTCCCGTTGAAGTTTCTTTTGCGTCAAATGTGTAAGTTCCCGCATCTACAGCAACAAATGCGCTCGCATTTTTAAAAGCTTTATTGGTAATCAGTGTCGTAGTGGCACCTGTTTTTGCTAAGTCCAACGCAGGTGCATCAGGCGATAAATTGATAAAGCGGATATATGCTTTATCGGTAGCCGGAAGCGACAGGTCATCACCAATGGTGTAAACATCCAATGCCGCTGGTTTATTGATCAGATAAGACGAATAATAAGTGCTTGCACTCAAGGCTATGGTTTTGGTCAATAAACTCTCTGTACTGCTGGCTGTGGTAAATTTTAAACTGTAAGAACCTGCGGCGTAAGCGGTGTAAGAAGCAGACCCACCAAAAGGCAAGGCTGCCGTATTAACTATGGTACCATTAAAATAAGCATTATAAGTTGCCAAAGACGGGGAAGTATTAATTACTCTAATATAAGCTATGGTAGGATCGGCAGTTTCTGTTTTTTTACAGGAAGTGAATGCAGTAAAAGCGGCTAGCACAAGTAGGGTAAGCGGTTTGAAACGGAACGGAGTAAAATTCTTCATGTTGTTTTAAAATTTGATTTAATATTTATGGAACATCAATAAAACGATAGCTGGATAACATTCGCTACAAGCGTACAAATATTGCGTTAAAACAGCATTACCGGTTGTTAAATGATGTTAAGCAGATGTTAAAGTTTGCCTATTTTTTTTAACAATGTTAAAATGGTCAGTTAAAGATGTCTTGAGGATAAAATCGGGGTAAAAATTCTGAATGGCTTAAAGCGTCACTACAGGCCGATTAAGTCAGATTAGTTCAATAAAACCAAAAGCTTAACATAAAAAAATCACGATATTATTGTGTAACTCGATTTTTATTTAAACCTTTGCACCTCAATAGAGTTAAAGCCGTTTTAATACGCAAGAAATGATTAAACAGATTTTACATAAACTTTCAGTTTCCCCAACACAAATGGTGTCTGGGAAAGGTCTGTTTATTAATCATTTTCAACCCGTATTTTATTGTCCCACAAGCCGGCAAAATTTCACTCCACGTATTTAGTACCTACACTAAACGTAACGAGGAATTGATCCTCTCTAAAAACCCAATTAACAAGAATACTTATAATTTTTCGTTAGAAAACGAAT
>Ga0163161_10000178_pt1 | contig 58130 bp, 45 predicted proteins | sample S45metaG_FD_129847 | JGI IMG/M metagenome (GOLD analysis project Ga0163161, IMG submission 129847) | Switchgrass rhizosphere microbial communities from Kellogg Biological Station, Michigan, USA - S4-5 metaG | ecosystem: Host-associated > Plants > Roots > Rhizosphere > Soil | place: USA... | reverse complement strand
TGGGCCAATACAGAATATGCGAAGAAACTTTTGCTTGAGGCTGGTTTCGATATCGGGCACAGCAATAGTCCAATTATTCCCATTTATATCCGCGATAATACCAAAACCTTTATGATTACGAATATTCTTCAGCAAAATGGGGTATTTGTAAACCCGGTCGTGTCGCCTGCAGTACCCTCCGATTCGTCTTTGATCAGGTTTTCTTTAATGGCTACGCATACTTTCGATCAGATCGAATCAGCCATAACCAAACTAAGTGCAGCTTTTAAGGCCGTTAACGTAGAATTAGTAGGAAGCCAATCATGAGAGAACTGGTAAAGGTTTCTGGTAAAAAGGCATTAGCTGCTTTTGTGGATTTTCCTCATGAATTATATGCGGCCGATGTAAATTACGTGCCTGAACTTTTTATTGCCCAGCGCGATCTGCTTACCCCAGGTAAACATCCTTTTTACGAACATTCGGAAATACAGCTTTTTTTGCTGTACGACGAAGGTAAAGTAGTTGGGCGCATTGCAGCAATTAACAATACAAATCACAATAAGGTTTACGGCGGACATGATGGTTTTTTCGGTTTTTTCGATTGTATAAATGATGTGGACGTTGCCTTGCAGCTTTTAAATGCAGCGCAGGATTGGCTATCGGAAAGAGGACTGACAAAAGTTTTAGGTCCGGTAAATTTTTCAACCAACGAAGTATGCGGATTACTGATTGAAGGTTTCGATGGGCCACCCGTAGCCATGATGCCATATAATGCACCATACTATCTGTCGCTTTTAGAGCAAACAGGTTTTCAGAAAAATGTCGATTTAAGAGCCTACCGCTACACCGCGGGCAATTATAGCGAAAGATCTGTTAAACTATTGGATAGGATAGAAGAGCGGCTACTCCGTAACGACATCGTGCTGCGTAAAATCAACATGAAAAAATTCAAGGAGGAGTGTAATGCGGTGAGGGAGGTGTACAATAAAGCATGGGATAAAAACCTTGGTTTTGTACCGATGACAGATAAAGAATTCGATTATACGGCAAACGATTTAAAACTGATCCTCGACCCTGAGTTTTGTATCCTGGCCGAGCAGCATGGCAAGATTGTGGGTTTTGCGTTGGCCATTCCCGATATCAACCAGATCCTGATCAAAATTAAACGCGGTAGGTTGTTCCCAACAGGTTTAATCAAGCTTTTGGCAAATAAAAAGAAAATTGATGGCATCCGTATTTTGTTGCTTGGCGTGGTAGATGGTTACCGTAAAATGGGGATTGAAGCTTGCCTTTATGGTCGTATCATCAAACATTTCAAGGCTAAAAACATGAAATATGCAGAGGCCAGCTGGACTTTAGATCATAACGATCTGATCAATAAACCTATTGAAGATATTGGTGGAAAACTATATCGTAAATACAGGATTTTAGAGAAAGCGATATGAAAAAGCGGGTGTTGATTACAGGAGCGACAGGATTTGTAGGGTATCACCTGATAAAATCTGCTTTGGCGAATGATCTCGAAGTGTATGCAAATGTACGTCAATCGGCCACTGCTGCACATCTTAAAGATTTTCCGATCAACTATGTTGACCTTGATCTTTCCTCCATATACCTGTTGAAGGAAAATATAGAAGAAAAAAGATATGACTACATCGTGCATGCAGCTGCGGTAACCAAGGCCAAAAAACTCGATGATTACAATCAGGTAAACGCCATTTATACCCGAAACCTTGCTTTGGCGGCTTCGAAATCGGTACACAGCATAAAGAAATTTGTATTTATCAGCAGTTTGGCTGCGCTGGGGCCTTTAAATCGAAAGAATGAAAAACTGACTGATAAGGGAGCATCAAATCCGGTAACCAATTATGGGATCAGCAAAGCGCTTGCAGAGACATACTTGGCTCAGATTCCGAATCTGCCCCTAATCACCTTCAGGCCCACAGCGGTATATGGGCCTAGGGAGAAAGACATTTTCATACTGATTAAAACCATTAAAGCAGGGCTGGAGCTGTATATCGGCAAACAGGAACAGGAACTAAGCTTTGTGTATGCCACCGATCTAGCCGATATCATTATAAAAGCGCTTTCATCTGATGTGGTTGGCAAAAGTTATAACATTTCTGATGGGGCAGTTTATAGCCGTTCTGCACTAGCTACCCATGTGCGTAAGGCCTTAAACAAAAAAACATTGACTGTGAATGTACCTGTGCAAATGATTAAGAGCATTGCCTGGTCGATGGAACGTTTGTATGGCGTGTTCAATAAAATTCCAGCCTTAAATGTAGATAAGATAAAAGAACTCACCGCTCTCAATTGGGGCTGCGATATTAAAAATATTCAGAACGACTTTGGTTTTGTGCCCCAATTCGGGCTCGAACAAGGGCTTGATGAAACCATAAACTGGTACCGTAAAAACAATTGGTTATAAGATTTTAAATAAAATAGAATGAAACAACAAGTAAAAGCAGCTGAAGGCAAGCTGGGAATATTAATGCCAGGATTAGGCGCTGTAGCAACAACCATGATTGCCGGAGTTGCTGCAATTAAAAAAGGGATATCAAAACCTATCGGTTCGTTAACACAGATGGGTACCATCCGTTTGGGAAAAAGAACAGAAAAAAGAGAACCAAAAATTAAAGATTTTGTGCCTCTGGCTGGTCTTGAAGACTTAGTTTTCGGTGGCTGGGATGTTTATGAAGATAATGTTTACGAAGCGGCAATGAATGCCCGTGTATTGGATGCTAACCTTTTGCGCGATGTGCGTGAAGAATTACAGGCCATTAAACCGATGCGCGCTGCTTTCGATAGAAATTATGTAAAAAACCTTGATGGTAAATATGTAAAAGATCTCGATAACCGTTACGAACTTGCTTTAGCCGTAATGGAAGATATTAAAAACTTCAAAGCAGAAAACAATTGCGACCGTATTGTACTGGTTTGGTGTGGTTCTACAGAGATTTATTTCGAGCCGTCAGAAGTTCACGAATCGCTTGCTGCTTTTGAGCAGGGTTTAAGAGATAACGACTTGCGTATTGCGCCAAGTATGATCTATGCTTATGCTGCATTGAAATTAGGAATTCCTTTCGCTAACGGAGCGCCTAACTTAACGGTTGATATTCCTGCCTTAATCGAACTGGCTAAAGAAACCGATACCCCAATTGCGGGTAAAGATTTTAAAACCGGTCAAACTTTAATGAAAACCATTTTAGCACCTGGTTTGGCGGCACGTTCGTTAGGTGTAAACGGTTGGTTTTCTGATAATATTTTAGGTAACCGCGATGGTTTGGTATTAGATGATCCTGATAACTTTAAAACCAAAGAAGTATCTAAACTGGGCGTATTGGAAGATATCTTTAAACCAGAGGTTAACCCTGATTTGTATGGCGATATGTACCACAAAATCAGGATCAACTATTATCCGCCTCACGGTGATAACAAAGAAAGCTGGGATAACATCGATATTTTCGGTTGGTTGGGTTATAAAATGCAGATCAAGATCAATTTCCTTTGCCGCGATTCGATTTTAGCCGCACCAATTGTATTAGATCTTGCTTTATTTATCGATTTGGCTAAACGTGCAAACCTATCGGGCATTCAGGAATGGTTGTCATTCTACCTGAAATCGCCACAAACGATTCCAGGTGTGCCTGCAGAAAACGATATTTTTAAACAGTTGATGAAACTTCAGAATACCTTACGTTACATCATGGGCGAAGAATTGATCACCCATTTAGGTCAGGATTATGAAGAAGAACTGATAGAAACGGTATAGTGTTTATCCACAAATTTCTTTCAACGGCTCTGGGAATCGGATATATCGGCAAGGGTGCAGGTACTTATGCTGCTATAGCAACCTGCATCTGCTGGCATCTTTTCCAGAGTCCTTATACCAACCCTTATTTATGGCCGGTACTTTTCACTATGCTCATCGTGATGTTGGGGGTGATGAGTGCCGATCGGGTGGAAGAGATTTGGGGAAAAGACCACGGTAGGGTGGTGATTGATGAAGTGGCCGGAATGTGTATTACCCTGTTATTTGTGCCTTTAAAATGGCAATATACGCTTACCGGGCTTATTCTTTTTAGGTTTTTCGATATCCTCAAGCCGCTTTACATCCGCAAACTCGAAGAATTGCCAGGTGGCTGGGGTGTAATGGCAGATGATGTGCTGGCCGGGATTTATGCAAATGTTATACTGCAACTGGTTGTTGTTTTAGAACTGTTTTAACCATGATGTTCACTTATCTAAAAGCACAGGCATCATCATTAGTGGCCTCGGCAACAGATTTTGGCGTGACCATTTTTGCCGTAAATCTTTTTGGCTGGTGGTATCTGGCAGCAAGTATTACAGGTACGGTAGCAGGTGGAGCAGTTAATTTTTCTGTGAACCGGAAATGGGTTTTCGAAAATGAATCTACAGCTATTAAATGGCAGGTACTGAAATATATTTTGGTATGGGCCGGCAATCTGATTATCGTAACCGCGGGTGTGTTTATGTTCACCCATTTTTTTAATCTCAATTATGTTCTCGCTAAAGTACTTAGCTCAGTTATAACCGGGTTAAGCTACAATTATATCATGCAAAAGCAGTTTATTTTTTCAAGTTAAATGAAACCGATCTATTCATTTTTTCTCCTCGTGGTGCTCAGTTTTATTTTGCAGGTAAATGTTTTTGGCCAAAGAACGGTAGTATCTGGCATCGTGCGCGATGCAGTTACCAAAGAAACACTGCCCAATGTTTCCGTTTTCTTTAAAGACACGAAAATTGGCATACAGACTGATGTAAACGGAAAGTACACATTGGTTTCTCCCGATCCTCAAAACGAAATCACTTTTAATTATGTGGGCTATCGTACAGTTTTTAAGAATATTGTACCTTCTGCAAATCAAGAACTTGATATTTCCTTGGTACCCGATTCAAGAGCACTGGATGAAGTGATCATTGTGGGCGGAAAAAAGGTGAAATACCGCAATAAAGATAATCCGGCGGTAGAATTGATCCGCCAGGTAATTGCCCACAAAGATGAAAACCGGATTAAGAGTTACAATACAGTGTCTTTTAAGCAGTACGAAAAGATGTTGTTTTCGTTGAGCAATGTTTCGGAAAAATTTAAGAACAAAAAGATGTTCAGAAATTATCAGTTTTTATTTCAGGAACAGGATTCGACTTTAATTGGTGGAAAAAACCTCTTGCCTGTATATATTCAGGAACAATTATCTGATCATTACCTCAGTAAAGATCCTGAAAAAAATAAAAAGGTTGTTCTTGCCGAGAAACAGGTAAACTTCGATAGCAGGTACATCGACAATAAAGGAATGAAAACTTATTTCGATAGGATGTATCAGGATATCGATATCTACAAAAACAACATTTCTGTAATCAGTAACGAATTTTTAAGTCCGATTGCAGACGGCGCACCTGCTTTTTATAAGTTTTTCATTACCGATACGTTAAAAAATCAAAAACCTCAGATTATTGAGCTGTCGTTTACCCCCAGAAATACAAACGATATGTTGTTCGAAGGAAAGATTTACGTAACCAATGATAGCCATTATGCTGTTACGGGGGCTTCATTTGGGGTAAATAAAAACATTAACCTCAATTTTGTACGTGCGCTAAAAGTCGATCTCAATTTCGAAGCCAACAACAAAGGCAAATACAGTTTAAGTAAAAGCAATCTGCTGGCCGATTTCGGTATTGGCAAAACCAAAGGCATAGGTTTTACCGGCGAGCGTACCGTTACCTATAAGAATTACCAGTTTGATACGGTGTTGCCTGATACTATTTTTCAAGGGAAAAGTACCGTTGTGCTGGCCGATGCAGCAAAAAAAGACAATAAATTCTGGGAACAAAACAGACTGGATACCATTTCGAAGAACCAGTTGAAGATTTATGGCAATATCGATACCCTGCAAAACCTCCCATCTTTTAAACGGACGATGAAAATCGTTACGCTTTTATTTGCAGGTTATCAGAATCTCGGTCCTTACGAAATTGGTCCGGTAAATACATTTTATAGCTTTAACAATGTAGAAGGCTTAAGGCTGAGGGTAGGTGGCCGGACAACGCCTGAACTTAGTAAACGTTATTATTTCGAAAATTATTTGGCTTATGGGATTAAAGATGAGAAATGGAAGTTTTTCCTTTCCGGAACTTATTCGATAAACAATAAATCGATCTACGAATTCCCGCAGAATTACATCAGGGCCAGTTTTCAACGCGATACAAAAATACCCGGACAGGAACTTCAGTTTGTACAGGAAGATAATTTCTTGTTGTCTTTTAAGCGCGGGGTAAACGATATGCTGTTATACAATGATTTTTATCGTTTGGATTATGTAAAAGAGTTCGAAAATCACTTTTCTTACAATCTCGGCTTTAAAAAGTAGAGTCAAACGCCAGCTGGCGGACTTAACTACGTAAATTCAAATAATCAGTTGGTAAACAGGTTAAGCACCAGCGAACTTTCTCTACAGCTGAGGTACGCGCCTAACGAAAAGTTTTATCAGGGAAAAATATACCGTGTGCCCATTGCCGATCGCTATCCGGTATTTAATTTACGTTATACCGCAGGTTTAAAAGGCGTTTTCGGTGGCGAATACAATTATCATAACATCATGGGCAGTATTGATAAACGCTTTTATTTATCGCAGTTGGGCTATAGCGATGTAACTTTCGAAGGTGGTTATATTGCCGGTAAAGTGCCTTTTCCTTTATTAGATATACATCGCGCCAACCAAACCTATGCTTATCAGCTCAATTCTTACAACCTGATGAACTTCCTCGAATTTGTGAGCGACCATTATGTGAGCATCAATATCGATCATAATTTTAATGGCTTCTTTTTTAATAAAGTGCCATTGATCAAAAAATTAAAATTGAGGGAAGTGGTGTCGTTCAAAGCCTTATATGGAGGGTTGCGGAACGAAAATAATCCCAATTTTCAAACAGGATTATACCGCCTTCCGGTTTACGAAAATGGTGCCCAAAGAACTTATGCATTGGGTAATGAGCCGTACATGGAAGGTAGTGTTGGTGTAGGCAATATCTTTAAACTATTAAGGGTCGACATGGTGAAAAGGTTCAACTATCTTAATAATCCGGAGGTTTCGGAGTGGGGAATAAGGGCAAGGGTAAAATTTGATTTTTAAGAAAAAAGCTATGGAAAAAAATCTAAGGGACAGCCTGCAACAGGGCATATATAAAGTGATTAACCCTTTTGTAAAGGGGCTGATAAAAATAGGTTTAACACCTAATGCGGTAACCACCATTGGCCTGATCCTGAATATTGGCGTGGCCGTAATTTTTGTGCTCGGTGCCGAAAAATCGAACCGTGGCGATATGTCATACATCGGTTGGGGTGGAGCACTGGTGCTTTTTGCAGGCCTGTTCGATATGCTCGATGGTCAGGTGGCGCGATTGGGAAACATGAGCTCGAAGTTTGGGGCCTTGTATGATTCGGTGCTCGATCGCTATAGCGAAATGATCATGTTTTTAGGGATCTGTTATTACCTGGTTGCGCATCATTATTTTTTAAGTTCCTTGTTTGCGTTTATCGCATTAATCGGCTCGATGATGGTGAGTTATACCCGCGCAAGGGCCGAGGGATTAGGCGTGGAGTGTAAAGGTGGTTTAATGCAAAGGCCGGAAAGGGTAGTAACCATTGGCGTTTTTGCCATAGCCTGTGGTATTGCGGGGCACTTTATTGGTGGCGATTACAAAGTTTACTTGCCAGGTATTTCATTCCATGTTTTCGAAACGATGTCGATTTTTACCATGCCCATTACCCTAATGGCGGTATTGACCAATATTACGGCTATTAGAAGGTTACAGGAAGCCAAAAAAGGGCTCGAAGCACAAGAGTTTAATGAGCGAAAAGGAAATAACAAGGCGGCATTAATTGGGGGTTTGGTATTAATAGGAAGTTTAACCGGAATGCTTCCCTTTAATGCAAATGCGCAGGGATCAGATCTTTCTCCAATTACTTTTCCAACGCCAAAAGATATCAATAATCAGCTGTTTTATTTACAGCGCGACCCAAATACCAATACCATTATCTGCCAGTTAAATGTAGATAAACATGGCGAAGTAAATAAAGAACAGCCCGTAAATGTGTTTTGGATGCGCTACGGAGATAAAGGCGAAAAGAAAGAACTGAGTTATATCCAGCGGAAATTTGCATATGGCATTATCAGCAAAAATCTGGGTAATGGTCAGTTCGAATTGCGGTTTACCTCACATAAAAAACTGCCGATGTATTTAAATAAATCTGGTGCAGATAAAAAATATCATGTTTTTGCCACCATTAACAATAAAAAAATGCAGTTAGAACGGATATTCCTTCGGATTGAGGGTGGGACCTTTTGGTTTCCAAATGTGAAATATGTAGAGATAAAAGGTTTTGATGCTTCGGAGCCTTCAAAAGTGTTAGTTGAAAGGATTAAGGTGTAGCGGAGGGCGTTACGCGGGTGGCAATTCCACAAAGTTCGTCATTGCGAGAAGGCTTTTTCAGCCGACGAAGCAATCTTGCTACTATGAGTTGTAGCGATCGCTTTAAGATTGCTTCGTGCCTCGCAATGACGACCCTTTTATTAAAATCTATATCGATTTGTCAGTCTGAGCGGAGTCGAAGACCCCTACGTTGAGAATGATAAATTGTTTGAGGAAAAGATCCTGAAACAAGTTCAGGATGACGATTAAAGGTGAGGGTAGTCGAAGACCAGTTAAAAATATTACCAATGAAAAAGAATTTTGTTTCAAATTCGACCGCATCCATCAGGATGTTTAAAAACGACTTTTTAGAAAGCCTATCAAAGGTTAGGTTTTATGTGCCTTTGATTGTTTATATTCCGGTGATTGCCTTTCTTTTTTGGAAAGCGCTTTGGGAAATCGAAATGCCTGTTTTAAATTTTGCAGGATGGTTATTGCTTGGTCTAGGCATTTGGACCATCACTGAATATATCCTGCACCGCTACGTGTTTCATTTCGAGCCGGATGTGGAATGGGGCAAGAAAATCCATTTTATTTTTCATGGTGTACACCATGATTACCCCAACGATGCCAAAAGATTGGTGATGCCACCTTCGGCCAGTATTCCTATGGCTCTGGGTTTTTACTTTCTTTTCGATTGGTTATTGCCCGATACGGTGGTTTATCCATTTTTCTCGGGTTTCATGATCGGTTATCTTTTTTATGATATGGTACATTATGCGCTTCATCATGCCAATTTTAAAAGCGGTTTCTGGAAACAGTTAAAACAGCACCATATGCTTCACCATTATTCCGATTCGACCAAGGGTTATGGGGTAAGCTGGACTTTTTGGGATCATATTTTCAGATCTAATTTTGATAAAAAATAACATGAAGCAAGAGGTATTGCTTAAAAACAGTTTTTATAATCTTCGGAATATTTATCTAACAGTTGCTATATCTGTTGGATATCTATTGTTATCAGTACTCCTGGTCGGCTTTAAAACCGATCAGCTGGTGCTGATTTTTATTTTTAATGCTTTGTTTTATATCTCGAGGGGAACCAGACAGTTTATCTTAGGCTTTTCAATCTTTATTGTCTATTGGATACTGTTTGATTACATGAAAGCCTTTCCAAACTATCTTTTTAATACGGTACATATTGAAGATTTATATGACCTGGAAAAAGACACTTTCGGCATTAACTACCATGGCTTAATACTTACTCCTAACGAGTATTGGAAAATAAACAGTACTGCATTTTTAGATGTATTGACAGGGCTTTTCTACCTGATGTGGGTACCTGTTCCGCTGGCCTTCGCTACTTATCTTTTTTTTAAGAATAAGGAACAGTTTGTTCGGTTCTCGCTCACCTTTGTCTTGGTAAATTTATTGGGCTTTGTGGTTTACTATGCTTTTCCGGCGGCACCGCCGTGGTATGTGCAGGAACATGGCTTCGGATTTGTCGCGAAAACTGCCGGTAATACTGCTGGATTGGCCCGGTTTGATCATTATTTTAACATTTCGCTTTTTCATGGTATCTACAGCAAAGGTTCTAATGTATTTGCTGCTATGCCATCGCTGCACTCATCTTATCCTGTTATTGTTGTTTACTATGGTTTAAAAAACCGTTTGGGTAAGATCAATATTTTCTTTATTACTGTAATGCTCGGGATCTGGTTTTCGGCCGTTTATACCAGTCATCATTATACGCTTGATGTAATAGCCGGATTAAGCTGCGCATTTTTGGGCATTATTTCTTTCAATTATTTAATACGGAAGACAGCTTTGAAGCGCTTTGAAAAGATCCTGATCAATGCTATTAGTGATTAGACAAGTAGCATTGATCGGTTAAATAATACTTTAGCGTATGATGTTATGCTGAAAGGTTAAATGCTGTTTGTGTGTTGCTCATTGTTAAAGCTAGGTAATTGCTTTTTGCTTTCGCAAGCAGGTAAAATTCTACAGTAGCGATAAGGATAAGTGTATAACCAAAAAGTTCAAGCGACTCTTCTGACACATTCTTCACATCACGGATATATTGATTTTCCATAACGGCCATCCAAAACACCTTTCTGCCATACAAACGCGCGAAAATATAAGTAGTTAAAATTCCTGATAGTAGTATCCCAAAAGAAAATTTATTTACGAAACCGTTTAGGTTAGAAAAAAAGAGTCTTTTATTTCTGTATACAATAATAGTAGCAAGAAAAAGTAGCCCAAAAGCGCCGGTTTGCCACGCTCCATCATAAACATGCTCATCAAGAAAAGCGTCTTGCTCTCTGATAAGAGACGCCATAGTGAAGCTAAATAACGTAAAAGCAAGTGGAAATGATGATTTATGTTTGAATGAAATATAAAGGTAGGTAAGGGCACTTAGCAGTAGTAGGAAGCTCTGCATATATTCTACAACTGATTCTTCATTGAATTTATTACTTCCTGCTTCGTGCTGCACATTCCACTTTAAAAATTCAGACAATAAAACCATTATTGAACCATAAATAAGAAATCGGATAATAGCAGTTTTTAAACCGCTGGGGCTTGATGAGATTGTGGGACTGACCATTTTTTATTGAATTTGGATTTGTCATCAGCTAGAAAAATCAATAAATGTGATTCTGCCGATAATTACAACAAATTTCGCTCAAGAACCATTGTTAAAAAAGGTCTATAAGTCCTAAAAATTGGCTAAAACGTACGAATATTGCAAAATTTAAAAATATAGTTTTTTGTTTATGTTAATCAATTAAGATGTGCCATAAGCAATAAAAAAAAGCCCAATAGTTGATCTTAAACGATCAGCTATTGGGCTTAGGAATATAATTTACCAGAATTAGGAATGAAACCAATTATTTAACACTTATCCATTTGTTGAGCATGTTATCTGGTGCTTCTAGTAAGAGTTTGTAGAAAGAGGATGGATAGTTTTTAAGATCTGCAAAATAATGTTGCTGATTAACGTCAACCTCTCCCAATAAATGATAGTCATCTTTTCCTCCTGTTTTAAACGCGTTGGTAGTTGCCAGCCAAATTTTTACTTTTCCCTTCTTTTCTAGAGCTTTCCAGCTAATGTCGAGGTGGTTTTGTACATAATTTGCTTTTAGTGCTGATATGGATACCGGGCCGATAAAGGTAGTGCCGTCAATTTCCTGTTCCACATTTTTTGGCAGTTTTACATTGAGGTAACTGGCAATGGAAGGCATGATATCTACTATACCAAGATCGAAGTATTGGGCGTAAGTATTCAGTTTTTTATAATTGCTCACCATCCAGGTTGAACGTTGACGCTCAGATTGTCCGCCATGTCCGCGGCCGGTTTTTTCATCACGTCCATGATCGGTTGTGATTACGATCAACCAATCTTCTTTAAATTTCTGTTGACGGTAAGTAATGGCATCCCAAATCTGGCCCATTTGTTTGTCCAGCATCTCAACAGCATTATAAAACGCTGGGCTATCACCATAACGGTGCCCCATATCATCGGTATATTCGAGGTACACCCATGAAAGATCGGGCGCTTTATCATGAATGGTGTTTGCAGCCTGTTTAACCACTTCCTCATCAATAAGGTGCATATAGGCCGAATTTTTATCATGCTTAAAGCGAACAGTATCTAACTCAAAACCATCTGCTGCAAAATCGGGCTTAAAGTTTCCTGGTTCAGGAAGACCATCGCCAAGCAATTTGGTCCGGTTATCGGTCCAGCTGGAGAAAATCGCTGTTTTTTTCTCAGGGTATTGATTTTTAAACAACCTGAAAATGTGCTGATAATTGTAATTGGGTGCTTTAATGTCGTTATCGGGAACATTGTGTTTGTTTACCCATGTTCCCGTGAGCAAACTATTATAACCAACAGCAGATATGGTTGGTGTTTCATTATAACTGGCTTTATCGCCACCCACATGCATGCGCGAATAAGATCCAGCCGAGATGATTTTTTTGAAATTAGGTAACTCTAAACGTTCCATTACATCGGCAGGGATCCCATCGGCGATTACATAGACGACCTTACGCGCCCTGTTTTGAGCGAGCACCGGCAGGGATAAAGAAAAACAGCAGGCGAAAATAATTGTTCTTAATAACATGGTTCTGTCCTTTATTAGAAAGTATGTGGGAAATATTCATTTTCAACTGTTCCATCATCATACATTTTAAGTAATGCATATCCGGGTGGCGTTTCGAGGTAGTAGCCGGGACCTGCCGATTCTGCATCGCCCTTGCCCCACCAAAAGCCACTCATGGCTCCATTACAGCAGTATTGAACACCATTGTAAACGGTTTGATCTGAAAGATGATTATGACCACTCAGGCAGATTTTCACCTTATCGCGGTGTTTATAGAAAAGATCTTTCAGTTTTTTACAATCCGAATGTCCGCCGCCAACCAATACCTGGGTCGTGCCCAGAATTGGATAGTGCGACATGAGCAGGGTAGGCGTGCCAGAAGGCAGGTTTTTTAATTCCTGTTCCAGCCAGTTATACTGCTCATCATCGAGCGAAATCTTACTGTTATTCCCATCAAGGATGATAAAATGCCAGTTCTTTTTTGTGAAACTATAATAGCGGTTGGGGATTTTCAGCCGTTTCACAACATAGTTCTTTCCATACATTTCATCATCTTTTGTGGGCGCTTTCCACCAGGTATCGTGGTTGCCGATACAGCTGTGTACTTCGTATTTATCAATTGTTTTAATGCAATCATCCCAAATACCCCATTGTTCGGTTACCTGGTTACGCACTACATTATCGTAAGAAGCATCGTTAATGGAATCTCCTCCATTTAAGAAGAAATCTACTTTATGTTTGCTGATAATCTGTTTTAAACATGCTTTAAACCGCTCAGCGGCATTGTCTCCAGTCCGTATGTGCACATCGGTAATATGCGGTACAGTAAGTACCAGTTTTTTGCCTTTAGGTTTTTCCAAGAATGTTGCTGAAGCCAGTGTAGGTATTGTGCCTGAAAACGCAGCGCCTGCTGATAGTCCTATGGCCTTTAGTAAAGACCTTCTTTTTATTTCTGCCATGATTACCAACCAAAAATTTGTTTCAGTTTAGGGTTCAGGATCACCTGTTGTTGCGGAATAGGGCGGTAATAGAATTTTGGTTCCTCAAAGTTTCTGGTCGCATTTTCTGTTACGATATTACCTCCGGTATTGCCATTCTTTAAGTAAACCGTTGCATCAGTTCCGATTAATCCTGCTCGGTAATAAATAAGTTTTACACCAAGTGAATTCTTTTCTTTCTGATCTTCACCCGGAATAGTTGCTGTTCTGTCGATCAAAATGATATCATCAACACCATCACCGGTAAGGTCGTACTTGCCGAGTCCGGCGAAAAACATGCCCTCAGGGCTTTTAGTAAGCAGTTTTCCCACTTTCCAGCGCATTAAATCGTCAAATCTCATGTTCTCAAAAGCATATTCTACCCTGCGCTCCCTTCTAATTTCCAGTATAACACCTGCATTAGCCGTAACATTTGGATATTGTAATTGTAATGCCGGATCGGGATTAGCGTTAGCTGTTGCCAGATTGAGATCAGGCAGACCAGCTCTTTTACGAAGCAGGTTTACCGATTGGTCGAGCTGTATCTGGCTTAAGGTACCTAATTCTGCAAGCGCTTCAGCATAGGTTAACAGCACTTCGGCATAACGGTATACCGGAAAATCTACACCGTTTAAAATCGCGTTATCGGTACTGTTTACATAACCTTTTAGTTGGTGGTAACCTGTAAAGTTCTTGTTTAAGCGTTGGATATATGCCGTAGGATCGGGTACCCTGATCCATCCTGGATAAACCATAGTTTGCGACATACGCGGATCACGGTTTTTAAATTCTGCCACAAAACCCAGTTGAGCGTAATTTGCTACATCAGTAAACCTGCTTCCATCTTTCATTAAGTACGTTTGCAATAGGTCTTTAGCAGGTGCCTGCTCATAATCGCCAAATACAGTCGAGTTCACATTCTGGCTTTTGCTCTTACTCAAATCAAAGATGTTAACCAAAATTACTTCGCTATTGGCCGTTAAATCCTGACTGGAGAAAAGTGTTCCATAATCCTGTTCCGGTTTCCCGGTGTTGTAAATGCTAAACTTTTTACCAGCGATGATCTCTCCAGAAATTCTTGCTGCAGTTTCTAAAAAAGTATTTGCTGAACTGCTTAGATTCAGCTCATTATGGTATTTACGATAAGTACCCTCATAAAGTGCCGCCCGTGCATATAGAGTGGCGACTGCCCATTTTCCAGGGGTACCGACCGGAACACTTTCCCTTACATTTTTATAGGCAAAATCGAGATCAGCCATTATACTATCGGCAATCAATGTCCTCGGATCACGAGCTTTGTAAAGTTCCTCATCACCTGGTTCCAATGTGCCTGAATACCAGGGTACATCAGAGAAACGCTTTACTTTGTCTAAATAGAATTCGGCACGATAATATCTGGCCAAACCTGCGTAATGGTTTTTAACGGCAGCAGAAACCTGTGCTTTTCCGTAATTCTCCAGAAAGTAATTAATGTTTCTTAACCTGCTCCAGCTCCAGCCGGTGGTAATATTCTGGGCATTCGCATTACCCGCCATAATATTTTTCACCTCAACTGCGGCAGTGGTGGCTACGTTATCTGTACTCTGATCGTTAAGATAAGTATTGCGGTCTGGCTGAGACAGCAAGCCATTTACGTAAAGTGAAAGATCACTTTCGGTATTAAAGAACAGGTTAGGAGAGATGGAGGTTTGTGGAAAACGGTCCAGCCCTGCTTTTTTACAGGCGGTGAGCATACCCACAGCTGCAATAAATAGAATATATAGATGCTTTTTCATTTTAAAATGATTTAAATGTGAGGACTTAGATTAAAAATCGAGATTTAAACCGAAAGCATATCTGCGTTGATAAGGATATGCCCAGGCACTTGGTCCCTGGTTAACTGCTTCCGGATCGATAAATTTCTTGATTGAAGAAAACTCATACAGGTTTTCGCCGGTAACAAATACGCGAAGACGGTTTACATGAAACTTTTTGGTCCATTGAACAGGTAGGGTATAACCAAGCGATACATTTTTGATCCTCAGGTAAGCACCATTTAGCAAATATTTAGTTTGGGGAATATCTAAACCAGATCCATAATTAGCATCAGCAAGCCACGATTGTAGCACTGGATACTGCGAGTCGGTATTGGCATCAGCAAGTCCGGCAGCGATATATGAGGCCGAGTGTTTGGCTCTTTGTTCCGGCGAATCGGCTGCTCCACGGTAAAAATCAAGGTTCCATGGGTAAACGTTAGCATAGGGTTGTTGATATGGCCCCCAGAAAAGATAGTGGTGAGGATAAAAATCTCTTTTTAGTACACCTTGCAAAAACACAGAAAGATCGAAACCGCCCCAATCCATATTCAGGTTGGCGCCAATGGTATAGCGGTCAGAACTGTTTCCAATGATTTTTAAATCCTTTGGATCGTTTGAGCTCAGGCCTTTTTCTATTTTTTTGTTGCCATCGAGATCCACATATTTTGGCCATCCCTCAACAATAGATAGGGCACCCCATGGAATAAGTGCAGATTCATCTAAAGCGGCAATTTCTGCTTTACTGCGGAAAACGCCATCATTCTGTAATCCCCATATCTCTCCAAGAACCTGTCCTTCGCGGTAATTTGAAAATAAGTTCTGGTCATTTTTGAACCTGGTAATTTTGGCTTTAGAATCGGCCAGGAATACTTTTGCATCAAAGCTGAAAGGCTTCGAGCCGAGATCAAACCTGTCTCTGTAGGTTACCGAAAGTTCCCATCCCTTAGTGCGTAGATCCGCCGAATTCTGGCGTGGTACACCGGTACCCAGCACCCCCGGCAGTTCCTGTCCGGCAGTAAGCATGCCTTTAGTATCGCGGATATAATAATCGAAAGTGAACGAAAGTTTATCGTTCAACAGGCCAATATCGGTACCCATATTCAAGGTAGAAACCCTTTCCCATGTATAAGTTTGAGGATCAACGTTTAGTCCCGGAGCACCATTAATTACCTGATTCTGGCCATTGCCACCAATTAAATAACCCGAAGTACCAGGTACAAGAGATTGGATATAACCAAAATCACCCACATTCTGGTTTCCAAGATCACCGAATGAACTACGTAGTTTGAAGGTAGATACTGTAGATAATAATGGTTTAAAGAAATCCTCAGCACTTGTTATCCAGGCAAGCGATGCCGAAGGGAAAAACCCCCAACGTCTATCTATCGGGAAACGCGATGAGCCATCATATCTTCCTGTAGCTTCCAGAATGTACCTGTTTTTGTAGGTGTAATTTAGTCTTGAAAATGCACTATTGGTTGCATAAGCCGAATAACCTGCACTGGCTGTTGCCGTACCGCTGGTAAGCGATAAATAGGGTAGAGAAGAAGAAATCAGAACGTCTTTACTCGCATTTACGGTAGAATAGCTATAATCTTCGCTATTAAAACCCACCATTGCACTGAAAAAATGATCACCTAAGGTTTTTTTGTAAGTACTGTACACATTAAAGGCATTGTTATACAGGTAACCATTATTTTCGGTTACTGAACCGTTCCCACCTTCCTCGCGGATATCATTTGGACCATAGCCAATTTTGTATTTTTTGCTATCGTTATGTGTTTTCCAGAGCTCACGTTTAAAAGATGCATCCGCATTTACCTGTAGATCGCCTTTTAAAAATAATGCCGTAGCACTGGTAATATTCTGGAAACCGAACATATTCTGAAGGTTGTTTCCGCCGTCAACAAGTTTTGCAGCCAATTTACCAGCAGCAGTATTTGCCCAGGTACCATCAGGGTTTTTAGCCACATCGGTAGGCATGAGGTAATACAGATCGGTGATATTTCCGTTGGGAAGTGCCCGTTTGGTTTGATAAATATTCAGATTATTATCGACTTTAAGCCAGGAAAGTGGAGAAAAGCCGACTTTTGATCTCAATCCATAACGGTCCCAGTAATCTGCAGTAAGTTTATTGAGTCCATTATCTCTGCTGTAGTCGGCAGAAAGATAATAGGTTAATGGTTTTTCGTTTACGGTAGCACCCCCCGAGAAGGTAAGGGTATGGCTTTTAGATAAACTCGAGTTATTGAAAAAGTAATTATACCAATCGTTGCTGCCCATATAGGCCCATTTGGTAGGATCCGTTGGGTTTAACCGGGTATCGGCTATGGATGGATTATCTGACCGTTCTTTTGCCCAACGGTAATACTCATCGTTATAATTTACATAATCCCATGGTGTATTATCGGTAGAGGTTTCCAAAACCCTGGAAAAAATATAAGGGTCGGTTACTGGCTTAGGGAGTAAAGTTGGTTTTGCCCAAGACTGAAAAGTATTGTAGCTAATTACATTATTGCCTGCCACACCTTGTTTAGTGGTAATCAAAATTACACCAAATGCAGCACGTGCTCCATAAATGGCTGCTGATGCCGCATCGCGTAGTATGGTAAATGAAGTGATGTCAGAGGGAGTTAAGCGCAACATATCATCATTGCTGGTAGCAGGAATACCATCAATTACGATTAATGGTGAGCCGCCGTTAATTGAAGTATATCCCCTGATGTTGATGTTGGGCACACTACCTGGCGCACCACCCGCATAAGTGATATTTAGGCCCGGGCTAATACCCTGTAATCCCTGCAATACATTGGTTACCGGTCTCGATTCGAGCTGCTTGCCAGAGATCTGATCAATTGCACCGGCAACATTGATTTTTTTCTTGGTCCCAAATCCAACCACCATTACCTCATCAAGGTTGGCAAAGTCGGGAGATAGAGAAACGTCGATTTTTGTTCTGCCATTAACGGCAATTTCCTGTTGCTTGTAGCCGATGTAGGAAAAAATAAGGATGGCATCAGGTTTTATACCGCTTAAGGCATAAACACCGCTGCTGTTGGTCGCGATGTGCAGGTTTGTCCCTTTTACCGTAATGTTTACCGCGGGGATTGTTTCCCCCGTCTTTGCATCGGATACCGTGCCCTTAATGGCGATCCCTTGAGCAAAGCCACTAGCGGATAGGATCAACAGCGTGAACATCCAGAATAGCTTTTTTTTCATTTTTCTTAATATTTAGTTGTTTGATTTGGAATGATAAGCACTTTTCAGCGGCGCTAAATTGAGCATATCATGTTAAAGTTAAGTTAAGACTAAATTAATATATTAATTGAATGTTCATTCAATCTATTGAAAAAATAAATTTGCAGAATACAACTACTTTTGATTAGTTTGCCTAATTAAATTAACTGCACGATGGGACGAAAAAGCCTAAAAGAGACAAGACGACTGGAAATTATTAAAGTATTTTACCAAGTGGCCAAGAAAGAGGGCTACGAAAATACCTCTATTGCGAAGATTGCTAAGGTGATGGATATTAACCCAAGCCTTATTATTCATTATTTTGAAACCAAAGAAGGACTTACTTATGAATTGATCGATCATATACTCGACCGGTATTTATTGATTTATACGATAAAGAACAAAGAGAAAGCAAACTTAGCCGATTTGCAAGGCACTATTGAAATGCTGTTTTCTAAAAAATGGAACCTGCTTTTTGATGACGGATTGTTTTATACCTTCTATGCTTTGGCATTTAGGGAGAAAAAGATTAAGTTGAAGTATAAACTTATTTTAGATGCACTACGCAATGGTCTTGCCTTGATGATTGAACAATGTAATGAACAGCAAATTACGAATGTTGAGAACCCTCAGGTTACTGCTGATTTTATCTTTGTACTGGTAGATGGTGCTTATTTTTATCTTTCAATGGAAAGTGATAAAAAAGCCTATTTGGATCGTTTGGCTTATTATAAACAAAAAGCATACGATGCCCTTTCTATATCACCCCTTAAGGCTGCTTCTGCTCCCGCTTGCTAAACTGCCTGCTTAAAGCATATAAACCAATAGACATCCAGAGCACATTTGCTGCGGCATTTGGTAGATCGTGGGTGTCTAACGCGGTTATGGCTAAACACAAGCCACCCAATATATTGAGGGCCTGAAAAGAGAGTGAATCGGCACGGATTAATTTCATGCTTAAGAAAAGATAGCCAAGCGTACAAAATACTACCCCACACCATCCGATAATTGACATCACTAAATTCATCATGTTTTATTGTTTGCTAGTAAAGCTATGAAATAATGTGATTACATCTATATGAATGATTAGGCAAAAAATCACATCACTTTTATTTTTATAGCCTGCATAAAGTGCTAAACATGATTTGTTTGTGGAGTTACATATTTTATACAGCACGGTGTATTTTAAACACAAACTGTTATATTTAACTGAAACAAATTAAATATGGATTTGAACATTGTTACCCTTAACGTTATCAATTACATTAACGATTATGATTATTACGATTCGCTCACAGATTTAAATAGCGGTACAAACTCAAAATCTTTTACTAAACTGAGCGAAATCAGGGAAAGGAATAAACGTCATATTTCGGAGCTTTTTCCGAATGTGAAATTTCGCGATAGCAAAAACCAGCTGCTTGCAGTAGGTAGTTTTAAGCATGCAGTTAAAGCGAAGATCGAAACATTATCGAAGAAAGAAATAGAAGATTATCTCGAAACTTTTAAAAAAGATGCTAAAAAAATAGCCAGGTTCTATAGAAAGATCAGGAAATAACTGATTTTCTTCATACTAAAGTGATAAATCTGTTTTGGTATTGAACAGGTTATTTTATATTAACATTAGCGCTGTATTTTTGATTATCTATATGGTTAATATAAGTTTCAATTTTTTTGTATCATGACAGCAGCAATCGAATCAATCGGCAACAACCCTTTTCAAGGTGCATGCCCATGCGGTAAGGGTGATAAATCGGATCTGGAAAGAATTCCACGGTCATTTATGATGAAAACCCTGTTATTTTGGTTACCTATGAAACGTTATAGGTGTTACCGTTGCATGCATAACCGCTGGGTATTTGGAAGAAAATCACATCAAATCAGTCATTAAAAATCTATTCGTGTAACACCAGGATTGCTTTTACCGATTTGTTTAGTACCTGATTAACCGTACTACTGGTAAATAACCGGTAAATAATATTATGGTGATGTTTAACTAAACAAAGTATATCGGTATGGTTGCTTTTAATAAAATCCATAATTCCGTTTGGCGCACTACTGTCCATAATGTAGTTGAATTCTATTTCTGTATCTGGAAATAATTCTCTAATTCTTTTTTCTCCGGTTTGGATATGTACCTCATCCGATTTTTCAGCAACGTAAAGTACCTGCATTTTTCTTGTACCCGAAGCTTTTAAGAGTTCGCTTAGTGCTGTAACATCTTTAGGCGATAAAACGGTTTCATAGTCTGTGGCCAGCGTAATAATCGGAAAGCTTGTAAAACTGCTTTCTAAAGGAACAATTAAGGTAGGGATCCTCATTTTGGTAACGGCCATGCTGGCATTGCTACCCACAATACCACTAATGCCTGTTGCCCCGGTAATGCCCATTACCAAAAGTTCTACGGGATTTTTTTCTGTATGATTGGTAATTACTGCCCTTAAAAAACCAACATCGCAGATGGTTTCCAATTTAACATCGGTGTGGTTTTCTTTTGTCTTAATATTTTCGGCCCATTCTTTTAGGGCAGCCCTTTTATTTTCGTAATAAGATTCAATAAAAATGGCATTATAAGTACTGTTGTTTATTCCTTCAGTAGGGTGGATGGCATGGATGGCCACAACCTCCATTTTTAGTGTTTCTGCCATAGCCAAAGCGTAAGCCAGGGCATTTCCTGCACTTCTCGAAAAATCTGTTGCTACAAGTATCTGTTTCATTTTTTGAAAAATAATAGGATGATTTGAATAGGGTTAGATAAACAAATGAAAAAGCATAAATAACAAGATGGCTAAAACAATCGATACCGGCAAAGTAAGGATCCAGGCTAAGCCAATATTTTTTAAGGTATTGTTGTTTAAATTTTCTTTTCCGCCAGAGGCCACCATGGCACCGGCTATCCCGCTCGATAATACGTGTGTGGTACTTACCGGTAATCCGAAGGCTGTACTCAAACCGATGGTAGATGCAGCTACAATTTCGGAAGTTGCACCCTGAGCATAATTTAAATGTTCGTTTCCAATCTTTTCACCAATGGTAACCACTATCCGTTTCCAGCCAATCATGGTGCCAAGGCCCAGTGAAATGGAAATTAAAAGTATGACCCATAAAGGTGCAAACTCAACCACTTTAGCTAATTCGCCAATATTATCGGCAAGGAGCTGATCGTCGGTTTTGTTAATGATCAGTGTTTTATCTGCCCTTACTATTTTTACCGAGGCAATTACGTCTTCTATCTGCTTACGGAAAAGATAGGTGTTTTTTTTATCTGTTTCATTTTTTAGCGACAGGTGGAATTTAGCCTTATCTATTTTAGTTACCAGCGTGGTGATATCCAATTTTTTGCCGTGATTAAGTGCTGCTGTTTTTTGAAGCACCTGTTCGGTCTGGTTCAGCCGGAAAAGTATTTTATCATTTGGGATATGGTGGTTTACTGCAAATTTTGCTGGTAGGAAAGCAATCAGGATCAGCATTAATAGGCCAACGCCTTTCTGCCCGTCGTTGCTGCCATGAAAAAAGCTAACTAAGGTACAAGTGGTGATGAGTAAGCCCCTGATGAGTAGCGGAGGCCTGTCGTTTTCACCGTTTGGGATATGGAAGAGTGCATGATATTTAATTACATGTTTTAAAAAGTACATCAGTAAAACGGCTAAGCCAAAGCCAATAATAGGCGATAGAATTAACGATAAGCCAATTTCTTCGGCTTTCCCCCAGTTTACGCCTTTACCTCCGTAGTACCAGGTAAAGGCCAAACCAGCTCCAATCATGGCACCGATCATGGTGTGCGAACTCGAACAAGGAATACCTAAATACCATGTGCCCAGGTTCCATGCAATTGAAGCCAGTAAAACAGCCAGTACCATAGCAGCACCCACACCAATAGGAAGGTCCATTAAGGCATCTAAGGGTACGAGTTTTAAAATGCCCATGGCAACAGCTATTCCACCTGTAAATACCCCCATGAAATTCCAAAAGCCAGACCAGGGGATGGCTACAACGGGTTTAAGTGCCTTGGTGTAAATTACCGTGGCTACTGCATTTGCCGTATCGTGGAAACCATTTACAAATTCGAATCCGATTACTGCTAGCAGGCAGGCAATAAAAACGATGACGAGAGGCGTACTTAAATCGGTGTTACCCAAAAATGGGATGATGTTGCAGAACGACGGCATAAGATCAGTTTGGATATTCATGGCAGATAACGGTATCTGCATCATTCAAATAAATGAATAAGTAGCTGATTTAAATCGTGTTGTAGGTTAAATGATTGTTATCAATAGGTTAATGTGTAAATTGTAGTAAAAAAAGGGGAATACCCATTGCAATTTGCTTTGGTTTTCCCCTGTTTCCTTTAGAACAGCATGTTAAATTATTGAAAATATTGAGAAAGGTCGGTGATTTTACCAGAAAAATAAGTACTTCTTGTATTCGCTAACACATTTTTAGTATCATTGATCACAAATAATTTCGATTTACCGGCTTCAAAATTAATTTCTCCATAACGGCCTTCGTTTGGTTTAAATGGAAATGTAGCCAATACAAAAGGAGCACTGGTTGTAGTGTAAGGAACAGTATTGGTGCCTTTTTCAACAATATCAAAACTGTAAATATAATTGGCACCAGGTAGTGGCGGAAGCTCTATCTGGCTAAAAGAGCCATCTTTAAGCAAAGTTACGCTAAGCTCGGGCATTACTTTTGTTCCGGCAGTAGCGTATGCCGCAGTTGACAGCGGTTTAAGCCTGGTGTAAAAAACAAGATCTACATCTACATTTTTAAACTGTGGGGTAAATAGTGTTTCGAATTTGGCGCTCACCAACATGTTGGCAGCATTTGCCGGTGGATCTAATTTTACATTATCTACTATCCTGGTTCCATCATAGAAGAAATTGATGTTCTGGCGTGGAGTAGTCGATTCGATTGTTTTGGTTAGCAGAATAGCTGTTTCGCCTTTTTTACGCACAGTAATTTCTCTTGTAGTACCCTTATCAATCAGTATGGAAGATACGTTATCTACAATGCCTGTACCAGATAGAAACACATTTTTATCCACCAAAAATTCGAGCTCGCCGGATAGCGCGAAACCCTTAATGCCCAATGAAACAGAATTATTGTATATTTTAGTACCATCATAAAAAATACTGATGTTCTGATCGAATGGTACTGCTGTAATCGTTTTGGTCAATAATATTTCGGCAGTGGCCTTATTTCTGATTTTTAAGGTGGAGTTCTGATCTTGTACAGCAAGAAGAGTTTTTACGCCAATGCCGCCTGTACCTGCCTTGCTACTGGCTATAATGCTATCTTTATACAAATATTCTAGATCGACATTAGTGGTTCCAGTAATGTTTAACTGGATAATTTTGGGTTGTTCTGGATGAAGAAGCGCTGCTTTGCGACAAGATAAACTTAAGGCAGCAACGAAAGAAAGAAAGAAAAGGGTAAAGATTTTTAGTTTCATATAGGGTAATTACATTTAAAAACAGTTATTCTGTTTTTTATCATAAAGAGACCATACCCTGCGGGTATAGCCTCTTTTGATGAAGAGAGAAAAAAATTAGAATACAAGTTTTGACCAAGTTGCTGCCCAGTTTGGTAAAGTAACCGTAGCTGGTGAACCTGGTGTATTGTACCATGGCTGGCTAACACCAAAATAACTGCCGTTGCTCGCGTTAACAACTAATGAGTTACTGCCGCCATCAATATACGTACCAACAGCTGCTGTGATTGAATTGGTGAAACCATGAACAGATGTACTAGAGATATCTGAAAGACTTGCATTAGCATCACTATCGAAAGCAATACCAGTATTATAACCAGAAACAATTACCCCGATCAAACTAACTTCCGAACCTCTGCGCTCGCGGATACCATTACGGTAACCTAAACCAGCAATACCTGAAGTATTTTCTGTTCCGAAAATGCTTACATTTTGCAAGATTGGGTGTGTTTTGGGGATTAAGCTGTATGTAGGGTCTTCGCTCTGAGAATTGTTATCCGATTCGATACCGTTTGAATCGCTTACTCCTCCGCTTGTGCTATGTGTAGCGTTTTTATCGGCAATAGCCACTGCATCTGTTAATGTTCCCGTAAAACCATTGTCGAAATCAAATTGATCATCGTCAGATGCTAAGGCAATTAAATTGCTTGGGCTCACTGTACCACCGAAAAATTCGAATCCATCATCAAGGCCATAAGAAACCTGTACGTGGTCGATAGTAGTACCGCTACCCACACCACCTAAAGTTAAACCATTAACCTCGATGTTTGTAGCCAATTGGAAACCTGCATATTCGATGCGTACATACTGTAAAGTACCGCGGTTATCGGCATCATTCGATCCACCGTAATGGAACTGAGGCTGGTCAGCTAAACCTTCAATCAGTTTATCGCCAACGTTAATCGTTGCATTACCTAAAATAATTAAACCACCTATATCTCCTGGCTTACCTGTTGTGCTGGCATCACCATCTAAAAGGTAACGGCTAGTAAATACAATCGGATCAGCAACTGTACCAACAGCATTGATGGTACCATCTTTTGCAATAACCAATACACCGTTTTGTACACCTGTGGTATTTACCGATGCTTTAATATAAGTACCTGGTTGGATAGTTAAAGTTGCACCATTTCTAACGGTTACCACACCGCTCAACTCATAAACGTTTCCTGCTGTCCAGGTAACAGAGCTGGTAATGTCTCCGCTAACGGCTACAACCGGTAATGATGATTGTGAATAATCTGCTGCTGAAGTGCTGCGGTTGTTGAATGAAGCTGATCCACCTTCATTTTTTTTACAAGCTGTAAAAGAAACAGCAACAATTGATAAAAGACCGATTAAATTTTTGAAATTTTTCATTTTCGTTTTTTCGTTTTTCATAGGATCTCATAGGTAGGATCCATGTTTTTTAGGTTGATTTTTTTGGCATTTAGATATGAGGCCAGGTCCATCCATTATTTTATGGAAATAAAAGGCTATTTATATCTAAATGAGATGATTTTTTATATCTTAGTGTTTCTTATCGATTTTACTAAGCAACCTGTTAGTTACCCTTGGTTTTTAACAGTAGGTTTTTAAAATAATTCGGGTTTATCCTGATACGCCGTTCCACTAGAAATGATCGGTTTAAAACGGAGGGTTCTGGTACAACCTTTCGTTTTTTTTATGGCTATGCAGGAAACTTTGTTCCTCCTTTCTGATTAAACGGTTTGACCTTATTTTTACTGTTTTTCATGGTAGTTTTAAAAGTTATAGGTAATAGAGGTACTGTAGGTTCGGCCAAATTTCTGGCTAAAGCTGATCAGGTCGCCATCATCATATTTGTTACTATAACCTTCTTTTAACCTTGTCCTGTTGCTACGGTCGGCATCGCCACCAACGTAATCCGGATTTATCTCATAGCTGGCCGTATTTCGATAAAAAACCGACGCCCTGTTTAAAATATTTCCGGCATTGATCTTTATCTCAAGCCTGTTTTTTAATAAACGGCCACTAATCTGAGCATCTATCTGTGCCCTGGGTTTTTCGTATTCAATATCAGCGGGCAGTTCACTTACGATATATGTTTTATAGCCCGATTTGTTGTACATGATGTTGAAGCCAAAACGGCTTGCATTATATTGTAAGCCCAGGTTAACCAGATAGGGCGACTGTCCGTACATAGGGCGGTTCTGTTTGCTTGAAGCCTCTATGCTTGGAGGACCATTTGGATCTGTATTGGCCACCAGGTATGTTCCTTTCACATCCGATCGTTGAAGGGTTAAATTGGCGTATGCCGTTAGGTTGCTAAACAGTTTATGTGTAGAAATAAAGCTGAAATTTTTCCGTAGTTCAAGCTCTAGCCCATAAACTTGTGCAAAATCGGCACTTTTTAAGTAGTAGTTGATGTTGCCTGAAGCGGTACTAAAAGTAAGTTCGGTAGGTGTGTCGAATTTCTTGTAAAAGCCCCCTGCAGAAATAATTTCACCAAGTCCGGGAAACCACTCTGCTTTCAGGTCGTAACTGTTAATCCTGGTGCTGTACAAGCCCTGGTTGCCAAATTGGGCACCAAGATACGGGCTATATCTCCAAAACTGACTATTGTCTAATAGTTCAGGCCTGATTACGCTGCTCGAAAAGGCGGTCCGGATATTGATGCTACCTGTAGGGCTGTAAGTTAAATTTGCTGATGGAAGCCATTGCCAGTGTTTATCTGGTTTGATACTGAATATTTTGAGGTTGGTGTTGTTCCCGTTATTTATTTCATCATATTTATAATATTCTGCACGTACACCCCAAACCAATCTGAATTTCTTCAGAAACCTGGTGTCAAACATCATAAAACCAGCCTGTGTAAGGCTTTTGCCCTTGTATATATCCTGAAAACCATTCCCCACATTATAAAAGAAGCCATTGGCACCGCGAATGTTTTCGGGCTGTTGCATCTCTGCTATTGTTAAATAGCGCAGGCTATCTGGCAGGGTATTAAAGTTGGCCGAAAAGGAAGCGATAGTCCAGTTAAATCGTGCTTGTTTCCAGTTTCCGAAATATCCTGTTTTTAACGTGTTTCTTGTCCCTGCTACTTCAAAGGGAACAGATGCCGACATATCCCACGAGTAATGCTCTTCGGCATTTTCATAATGGTGACGGGAGGTCGGTAGGATACGGGGCTCACTGCTGTTTACAATATCATAAAAATACAGGTATTCCTTGCCAATAAGCCTTGGCACCTGGGTGGCCAGTATCACATCTTTTTCGGTACGGTTGATCGATGTTCGGGCAAGATTCCATTCTATTTTAAATTTACCTGCCTGGTGCTGTCCGCTTAGTTTGTTCTGTAACAGATCTGTAAATGTTGGATCATCTATTTCTTCCAAACGGTTGGCGGGTGTATTGCCTGAAACATCAAAACTGTGTCCAAGTGTTCTCACCAACGCATTGTCGTACATGTGTGTGTAATTGTTGCGGAAACTATACCTGTTTTTGCCCGATTGGTAGCCAATGTTTAACAGCGCAGACCAGGTTGTGTTAAACCCATAACTCGAACCGGCATTGTTATATAATTCGGAAGCAGACCAGTCTCCTCTTTTCTGCTGATCAAATGTGTTGATCTGTTGTGTGTTACGGTAACTTATTGATCCTGTAAAACCAAGTCTCTTTTGTTTTAAGGTATCAATCTGCATCATTCTTCCGATACTGAATTGATAGTTTTGAGAGGGGGCAGCTTGGTAACGGTATATTGTAAAGTTATCGTTGGTAAATAAACGGCTCTGCGTTTCTACCTTTTTTGCATATTCCGCTTCCGTTAAACTATTGTTGGGTGCAACTCTTCTATCTGTTACAACAAGGTCTTTAGGATAATCCCTTCGGCCATCATCAAAGCCCAGATAATCATATTTACCTCTCTTGTGGCTTAAAAAATCCTTACCCGTACTCTGGTCGTTGTAAGATGTACCTGCGGTAAAGCTCATAAAATTTTCAGTGGGGATGTCTTTGGTATTGATCTGGATCAATCCACCACCAAAACTGGTGTTCATATCGGGCGTAACCGTTTTACTTACCACAACATTATCAACGAGGTTTGATGGAATAAGATCAAAGGAGAAATTACGGGTCTGCGCTTCGGTACTCGGCAGCGTAACACCGTCAAGCTGTGCGGAATTATAGCGCTCGCCAATTCCCCTTACAATTACAAACTTATTGTCTATAGAACTTACTCCGCTAATGCGTTTCAAACTTTCACCGATGTTTTTATCCGGTGTTCTGGCAATTTGTTCGGCGCTGATCCCGTTGCTGATCTCGGAGGCATTTTTCTGGCGGGCAAGTAAACCTTCAACCGACGCTTTTTTGTAACTGGCTGTTACTACCACTTCCTGCAGGCCTTTTGCATCAGGTTTTAACGAAATGTCTAATGGCGTATTTTTATCAGCCTTAACATTTACCTCGCTAACGCGCTGGGTAACAAAAGAAATATAACTAACTTCTACAGTATAAGTGCCCGGTTCAACGTTTATAGTATAACTTCCGTCGCTGGCGGTTTGTGTGGCTTTACCTGTTTGGATAACCTTGATGGAGGCTCCAGGGAGGGTTTCTCCTTTTTCATCAAGTATTTTTCCTGATATGCGCCCAGGTTTTACCGGATCGGGAAGTTTGTAAAGCAATATGGTATTGGTATCGGCAAATCTGTAGGCTACCCTGGTTCCTGAAAGTATTTTTTTGATGATCAGCTCAAGTGGCATGTTTTTTACTTCCAGGCTTATTTTGCTGTTCTGGCTAAAAATAGACCTATTGTAATTAATCGACAAGCCTGTTTTTTCTTCTAAAAGGCTAAGGGCATCAGCGATGCTCATTTCGGCTATTTTGATGCTTACGCTACTTTCTCTTGGTGTTTGCTCAAAGCTTCTTGCTAATGCCTGATTAAACAAAAGAGCGCACAGTACCAGCATAATTGCCGTTGTCCTGTAGTCGAAATTGATAATATATTCTTTTATATATTCATAAAATCCTATTTTCATAGGTTCAAGATGTTTTTTAATTCTCACGGGTTAAAAACTTTTGTTTAGGAGCTGGATTGTTCGAGCAATCCGGCTCCATGTTTGTGTTAAGAGGTTTAATTTATTTTTCATAGGTATAAATCCGGTAATGTTGCGCCTGTATATTGCGCCCTTAAGTAAGCTAACCTATCATTGGCAGCCCTCCCCCCATATGGTAATTGTTTTAGTGCCTGTATCTATTTTGTATTTCAGGTGTTTACCACTCATCACATGGAGCTCTTCCATTACATTGGTGATACTTTTGTTCGAAAAGGTGGCATTAAACCTGCATTGATTAAGTTTCATACTCTTTAGTTCGATGTGCACATTGTAATATCTTTCCAATGATTTGAGCATATTTGGTAGCGTTACATCTTTAAAAGCGAAGCTATTTTTGATCCAGGCATTTACTTCCGTTACCCGTTCAGTATGTACCGTATAATTACGTTCCTTTAAATGATACAATATTTTCATGCCGGGAGTAAGCAGCGAAAGCTCTTTTAGTTTACCCTGGCTGTTCTCCGAAACTTTCACTTTACCAGTCCGCACGGCAACGCTGAAAGTGCCGTCTTTTGGATAAGCATAGATATTGAATGAAGTACCCAAAACCTGTGTCTGCATTTGTCCGCTATGTACAATAAAAGGACTTGTGGTGTCGCGTTTTACTTCAAAAAAAGCTTCTCCATCAAGCTGAATATTTCTTAAACTGCCCTTCACAAAGTGAGATGGCCAGGTAAGTTTACTTCCGGCACCGAGGTATACAATAGAACTATCAGGTAAAATCAACTTTACTTTTTCACCTTTTTGGGTGGTTTTACTTAAAAAAGCAATGGCTGTTTGCACAGGTTGTTGTGTTTTCTTATATGCATACCAGCCAAGTGAAGCGGAAATAATGACCACAATTGCTGCGGCATATTTTAATATTGGGAAGAGTGATCTGCTCTTGGGTTGACGTTCCTCAACTTTATCCCATATCCGTGCCAATCCTTGAACAGCGCTTAACGAGTAATCAGTTTCGCTTATTTGTTTTGCCCAGGTCCGCTCCATTACGCCATGGAATTCGTTATCAGTGTTCGCCGGGTCGGCCAGGTACTCCATCAGGATTTTTTCTTGCTCCGCATTGGTTTTACCTGCTAAGTACTGTTCAAATAATATTCTAATGTCTTCTTTCACTTTAATGTTTGTAAGCTTTTATGCTGCGCACTACTGTATATATGCGCGAAACTCCAGATACAGCTATGCAGAAAAGTATTTTTTTTAGAATAAATCTTAAGGTGTTGTTTATAAGCGAGTTGCGATGTAGTGTGATAATAACCAATAATCAATAGCAACGATTAAAAAGTTAATGGTAATAGCAATAAAGATGCTGAAACAAGTTGCCAATGACAGACTTAGAAAATCAGTCGTCATTTCGACTGAAGCGCAATCCCGAACTTTCGGGAGAGAAATCTTTTAACATACTTCAAAGATTTCTCCACTGCTGTCGAAATGACGATTCTACGCGGCATGTTATCTCCACTCCAATGTTGTTCTGAAAAACCAGACCTCTCAGGAGGACGCGTCTTGACGAAGCGCTATAAAAACCTTAATGTCCTTAACTTCTTAGTGATGGAAGATGAAAAATAGGACAGGGCGCTTATCTTAATGCTCCACGGCACCACTTAACAAAACAACACTATTGCAAAAGATAATATCGTTTCTGGAGAATACGTGCTGAAGTATTTCCGCATAATTCCAAGCGATTTTTTGAGGTGATTGTTTACCGTGTTTTTGGAGATGCCCATCAACTTCGATATCTCCTCATGTGTGTGGTGGTCATTTCTACTCATCAGGTATATTTTTTTTACCTGCGGAGAAAGGCTTTCTATCGCTTCCTGTGCAATCTGTTTGGTTTCTTTAGCATTAAGTTCGTCTTCAATGGCATTAAAAGATTGCTCATGCTTAAGGTTTTCGTTGCTATAGGCTTTTTCTCTGGCTTTTTTACGGAGTATAGAAAGGAAATTATTGCGGATGAGTGTGTAAAGAAAGGCATCGAAATTCTTTTCCGGATCGATCTTCGATCTGTTTTCCCAAAGCCTTACAAAAACATCTTGTGTTAGTTCTTCAGCTTCTTCTTTGTCTCGTGTAAAATGATAGGCATAACCATATATTTTTTTGCGGTACTGATGGTAAACTTCATTAAATGCAGCTGAATTGCCAGTTTTTACTGCATTCAGGAGTTTTGCGTTTTTAAAATCTTCCAACTGTTCCATAAGTAGCGGTTATGGGAGGCAAGTTAGTGGTCGCGTTTAAAGTTAATGTTAACACAATGAAAACCTTTTCTATCACCTTAATCGGTGTGTAGTTACGATACTCTGCTGGGCAGATTCTGACCTCGAATCAATTAAAATACGATCAGCCCGAAAGCGCACGGAAACCGCATTGTTTTTAACAATCGAACTTTTGGTAGCTTTGCCCGTTATCGCAACGATTGCTGCTTTTACCATCGGATCTGCAGCATCGCCCAGTTGAAGCAAGGGCAAAATACTCATTTCATTGATTGCAATATCGGGGTTGATTCCAGCACTATATCCACCGCTGCCTTGTGCATTAAAAAGTTTATAAACAATGGGGTGCATTTCCCAGTTCACCTGTTTCGGGCTTCGGGCATCAAATATCCTGAAGGATGCTTCATCTTTTCCCCTCGTTTTTTCACCAATTTGTATTACCTGAATAAAAGGTTTAAGGTTATTGATCATGACTTCTGAAGCGGATGCTGTGGCAGTTGTTGATAAAATATAAACCCGGTTTAGACCAAGGTTTTGTTGCAAGAGGGTATTGAAATTTACGGTGCCATCGAATGTAGCCGCAGTACCAATAGATTCTGTTTTGGATCCCCCATTTTTATTGCCCCTGTAGGTAATGAAAGGTTTATCGAAAGATACATTTTTAGCAATCATGGCACATATACCAGCTGCTTCTGCTACCTGACCCCCCGCATTATAACGGAGATCGAGGATAAGCTCAGATACGCCTTCTGCTTTAAAATTACTAAAAACAGGAGTGAGCGAGCTGGCCAAACCGCCGTTAAAATCCAGAAAATAGAGGTAACCGATTTTTTTTCCGTCACTTTCTATAACCTTGCTAATCTCCCGTTGGTCGAGTATTACACTTTTGCTTAAGTCAACAGTGCGTGTATCTGTCCAGGTATTGTTATTCAATTCGGCTAAACCTAAAGAAAAGCGGTCGCTGTTTAAGATTTCAGTTTGTAAAGTCTGTGCATTACCTGCGGTTAAGGTTTTGCCGTTAATTTTACTGATGTAATCTCCACGTTTTAAACCGGCCCTCGATGCCGGAGAATCCTTTAATACAACTTTAACGATCCCGATAACCTTTGTGTTGTTTTGGTCGCTTACCGTTGCATAATCAAAACCAAAATTTCTATTGCTTGGGGTTGTGGTGCTTGGGTCGTTAGGGACATTGATATAGGAAAAACGATCGGATGCATTGCGGATGGAATTAAAAAAATCTTTTGGCGATAAACTGATATTCGGATTGGCAGGCAATTGCTCGTTCCAATAATAGTAGCGTTTAAGGCTATCGAGTATCCAGGTGTTGATATTTTCATTGCTTCCAATCGGATAATCGGGATTTTTATTGCCCTTTTTGCAGGATGTTAGAACGGCTAAAAACAGGATGATAAGATAAATACTATAATAAGTTGTTCTTTTTAAGTAGGTTATCGGGTTTGTCATCGCCTTTCCGGATTTTAGGAACAAACTTACCGCTACTATTGTTAACTCGAGATTAATTTTCAAATCGGATTTATCTATCGCATATCGCCTTAAAAGAAATGGAATCCTTTGTTAAGTTATTATTATAGTATTGGTTAATGTTAACATAACAATAATTAAATGTTGGCTTTTTATAGTGTTAACTTTGCGCTGTGAATTTTCCGCTCTATATCTATTACGAACTGCTGATCCGTTTATCTGAAATTGAATCCGAAATCGGTCATTATGTATCCTCTACCGCAAATGAAGAAGTTTGCATATTGCGTACCACAAACGGTACAGTAAATGTTCCGGTTAACTTTTTAAAGCGACAGTTCGAAGATCCCAGTCTAATCAATAAAGACGAATTGGTAGCATTAAGTAAAGATTTTAAGCCTGGCTATGAGTAATTCGGCAGGGTTGTCAATAGGGGGTGATTATGCCAGGTAATAGTTGCAATATCACCTGGCATAATCGTTTTACTTTATAGCACCAAATGCTGCGAAGTATGAGTTTTTATGCAGAATTTCGGTAACGCTAAACCCAACTTTTTGCAATAGAGCCAGTTGATAGTTTAAAGAACGGGGGGTATCTTCATATTCAATATAATCAAATACCTTTTGCTTATATTCCGCACCGCCAAGTGTTTCCAGGTAGGCCCCGTATTGATCTTGAAAAAGATTATCGATCAATACAGAATCGTGTGCAATGAGGTCTGAAATCCAGATGCTGCCACCAGGTTTTAAAGCCCGGTAAACTTTAGTAAAAACAAGCTCCCAATCGGCATCGGTGCGCAAATGATGAAATGTTGCAGCAGCAAGTATAATATCGAAATGATTATCGGGTAAATTAAGGTTACGCATATCGTCCTGTATAACGGTTACTGTTCCGGTAGTTTGCAGGGATACCCTATCACTCGCACGTTCTAGCATTGGTAAACTCAAGTCGTTAAGTGTACAGTTAAGATTTGGAATTTTACTGAGCATTTTTAACGTGTAATTGCCCGCACCACATCCAATATCCAACAGTTCTTTCGCATTCGGATTAATGTATCTGGCCGCTCCGGTGCAAAGTTCCATGGTAAGTGGCGCATCGATGGTGGTTTGTTGCCCGCTCTGTAAGTTCGAGAAACGTTCTACATCGTTATCAAACCTTGTTTTAATTTCTTCATTTGTTGCTTTATGCGAATAATCTTTATTCATTGCTTTAATTTTTTTGTAAAGTTAGTGCTGTTGATCATATTTGTAAAATATCAATTTTGGTATATAACGATACCTATTAAGTATTATAGATATGGAACTCAGACATTTGTTGTATTTTAAAACTGTTGCAGAAGAACTTCATTTTACCAAGGCTGCAGCAAAACTTTTCATCTCGCAGCCCCCCTTGAGCAGGCAGATTAAAGAACTGGAAGAAGAACTCGAAGTACAATTGTTTACCAGGAGTAATAAACGGGTTGCATTAACAAATGCCGGAAAGTACTTTAAGACTGAAGTAGATGCTATGTTTGCCAAACTGGAAGAGAGTAAAGAAGTGGTCCGTAAAATTCATGATGGCGTTAGTGGCGAATTAAAGATTGGCTACATCAGTTCGGTTTACCAATCGCACCTGGCAGAAATTTTAAAATTGATGCATCAGGAATTCCCTTACCTGAAGACAAGTTTGTTTGAAGTGCCTACACTTGCTCAAATTAAAGAATTAGAACATGGCGGTTTAGATGTGGGTATTTTAAGGGCCCCGGTCTTATCAGAAAAACTGAAAGTAGAATCTTTGTTTTTTGATCCCTTTGTGGTGGTTATTCCTTTAACAGACCAAAAAATTGATGCCAGGAACGGACTTGCTGATTTTTTGAAGAAAAGCCCGTTTATATTCTTTAATAAAGATTTTGCACCTCAGTATAACCAGAAACTGATGGAGATTTGCCAGCGGATGGGCTTTAGTCCAGATATTACCCACGAGGCCAACAATGTACACTCCATATTACAATTGGTAGAAGCTGGCCTGGGTGTATCTATTCTGCCATTATCGTTAAAAAAGCAATATGCACAGTTGAAAGTATCTTTTATTGAGTTTGATGCTATTCCGGTTAACACAGAGGTGGTGTTGGCTTATAAAGATTCGAATAAAAACCCCGCGTTAACCTGGTTTATTAAACACTATGCAGCGTTAAAGATCAATTGATTTTCAATAATAAGAATAATGAATCCGTTACCATTATCAATATAATCCGTTAATCAAAGACCGTTGAGATTGAATGAAAGGCTGTTCTCTAATAGGAGGTAATTCATTTATAAATTTCAAAAATCCTATGTCAATCCAGTCAGCATTATTTCTCAAAAGAACGATCAATTGCATCAAACACGATAAGTAAAATAGATTGCGCTAAAATTAACCCTAAAAAGGTAGTTGATTTCCGATTTTCTACCATATCATTTCCGATTTTCACCTCTTTTAAGCTTGTAAAAGCACAAATTTGCCGCAACCAACATTAAAAGCCTATGTTAGGGCTTAACACAAAATGAATTATACAAATCTACCTAACCTATGAAGAAATTATTGTTCGCCATATGTTTTCTGGCTACAGCAGTAATTGCTCATGCACAAAATGCGGCTGATGAAAAAAAGGCAATGAAAAATCTGCTCCACAGGCAATTTGAACTTGCACGGAAACAATATCAGTTACTGGCTAAAAACACACCGGCAGACCGTATGCCGAAAACCTATTATGCAAAAAATAACAAACTGGAAACGAGCGATACCAAGTGGTGGTGCAGTGGTTTTTACCCAGGTTCGCTACTTTATATTTACGAATACACCAAAGATTCTGGCACCTTAAAAGAGGCCGAAAAACGCCTTGCTGTACTGGAGAGGGAGAAACACTATACCGGAAACCATGATTTAGGTTTTATGATGTTCTGTAGTTTCGGCAACGCCTACCGCATTACAGGAAATGCGCGATATAAACCAACCATCGATACAGCTGCAGCTTCGCTTGCCACGCGCTACCGCCCGGCGGCTAAAGTAATCCAATCGTGGAATAGCAGTAAACAATGGAAAGGCCCTGTTATTATTGATAATATGATGAATCTGGAGTTGTTGGCATGGGTGTCCGGTCATGGTGGCGATCCGAAATACAAGAAAATTGCCATCAACCATGCCGATACTTCGCTTAAAAACCATTTCAGGTCAAACTATAGTTCCTACCATGTGGTAGATTACGACATGACCACGGGCAAAGTACTTAAAAGAGGTACGGCCCAGGGGGCATCTGACGAATCGGCCTGGAGCCGTGGGCAGGGTTGGGGATTATACGGTTATACCATGATGTACCGTTTTACCAAAAACAAACATTATCTTAATCAGGCAAAAAACATCGCGAAATTTATCATCAATCATCCAAATATGCCTGCAGATCAGGTTCCATACTGGGACTTTAACGCACCGAACATTCCAGGTACTTATCGCGATGCTTCAGCCGCTGCGGTTATTGCCTCTGGTTTGTTGGAATTAGGGCAATATGCAACAAAAAGCGAACGAAAATTATATGTAGGTGAAGCAAAGAAAATGATCATTTCGCTTTCATCTGATGCGTATACTGCAAAGCTGGGTGAAAACGGTGGTTTTTTACTGATGCACAGTACAGGGGCCTTACCCCTTAAATCAGAAGTCGACGTTCCGCTAAGCTACGCCGATTATTACTATCTCGAGGCGCTGATGCGCTACAAAAACTGGTATTTATAACACACACAAAATGGAAAGAAGAAAATTTATAGGCGCGTTGTCATTAACCGGCGTATTTGGGCTGTTTAATCCTAACGAAGTTTTGTCCGCTACAAAAGTTAATAAAAATACAGGTGCTCAACCAAAAAATGACAGAGAATATTGGTATAAACTACTGTATAAAATTGCCAGCCCTGTTGTTTCCAATTTAGCCAATGGAACATTGATTAAAAATATGCCAGTGGTTACGGCACCGAAATTCGACTCCAGAACACCTGCTGTATCGTACTTAGAAGCTGTTGGCCGTACCTATGCCGGAATTGCACCCTGGCTTTCGTTACCTGATGATGCCACAACCGAAGGTGTCTTAAGAAACAAGCTGAAATTACAGGCCATTCAGGGATTGGATAGCTGTTTTGCAGCAAATAGCCCTGATAAACTAAATTTCACCAAAGATTATCAGCCGATTGTTGATTCAGCCTACCTGGCACAAACATTTTTAAGAGCCCCTAAAGCCCTATGGGAACCCTTGAAGCCCGAAACAAAGCGCGAAATTATTGCTTCGTTTAAATCATTGAGGAACAGAAAACCCTTTAAAAATAACTGGTTGTTATTTGGTTCTATTACCGAAGCCTTTTTATTATCGATTGGCGAACAACACGATGAAAGCCGCTTAAATGAGGGGATAGATACATTAAACGCATGGTATAAAGGAGATGGTTGGTACGGTGATGGCGTAAATATGGCTTTTGATTATTACAATTCTTTTGTAATCCACCCGATGATGGTGGATACGCTAGCTATTATGCTCGATAAAAACCTAATCAAAAAAGAACGGTACGATCTTGCTGTAAAAAGGATGCAGCGTTATGTAGTAGGGCAAGAGCGTATGATTTCTCCTGAAGGAACCTATCCACCAATCGGACGTTCAATTACCTATAGAACCGGTGCTTTCCAGGCTTTAAGCCAAATTGCCTTAATGCATAAGTTACCAGCAACTATTCAGCCAGCCCAGGTACGTTCTGCCTTAACTAAAGTAAAACAGAACATATATGATATCCCTGGAACTTTTGACTCAAAAGGATGGTTACAGCTTGGCTTTTGCGGTCATGATCCTGAAATAGCAGATTATTATACTTCTACAGGCAGTTTGTATATGGCCACCTTATCATTCCTTCCCTTGGGTTTACCCGCTAGCGATGAGTTTTGGGCCGCACCTGCGGCAGAGTGGACATCAAAGAAAGCCTGGGCAGCAAAACCATTCGCCAAAGACTATCATGTAGATTTTTAACCTTAATGCTATAAATCGACCGTCTTTTCGATTCGATAGCTATCGGATGGAGTGCAACGGAGTGGAGGAATGATGATATCCAGAACAATATAAGGACAGGAATATAAAATATGGGTGCAACAGCAGTTGGCTATTGCACCCATATTTACATAGATTGTTCTCCTAATTTGAAAGATTAAAATTTGAGTACGATATTTCCAGTAATTTTTGTCGGATTCTGTGCCTGAAAACGATACGACCAATATTTTTCATTGGTCAGGTTATCTACTTTGAGGCCAATTCTAAATCTAGGACGATCATAGAATATAGAGGCATCGAGCACCGTATATTCTGGTACAGCGAATTTAAAAGCCGGTGCAGCTGCAGTGGCATTCACATTAGTCTGGTAATACTCGCTTCCATAAATTCCGCCAAATCCAATTCCGAGGCCTTGCGCATCACCTTTAACAATACGATAACTGATCCACAGGTTTGCGGTTTTTGGAGATCCTGCCGTTGTTGGACGCAGGCCATTTGATGCCACACTTCCGTTGGTGATCTTGCTAAAGTTATAAGTATAACCTGCAATAATATTCAAGCCGGCAACTGGGTTGGCAATAAGCTCTCCTTCAAAACCCCGGCTCAATTGTGTGCCATCCTGAACATTGAAAGAATTTCCATTTACCAGATCCGGAATCAAAATATTGGTTACTTTGATGTCGTAATAACTCAAGGTCGCATTAATCTTGCTAAAATCTAGTTTAACTCCACCTTCAGCTTGGTTAGCCCAGCTCGGCTTAAAAGTGTTGCCATTAAAATCTGTTCCAGAGTTATTGCTGAAACCATTCTGATAGTTTGCGAAAATAGATACCTTATCCTTTACTGCCTGATAAATCAATCCGAATTTTGGGGAATAAGCTGTCTGGTTGTAATCTCCTGAAAGTGTGCCGGTGGCGGGTGTAAAAATCCCTTTATTAAAATACCTGTCTATCCGTACACCAGCAGTTGCAATTATGCGATCTGTAATATTCAATACATCTGATACATAACCACTATAGGTATTTTCTTTGTTTGCCGTAAAATTGTTGAAGGTTGCGGTAGCAAACATTGGAGCAATTTTAGCTGCTGTAAAGTTATTATATGCTGATCCAGGAAGAGTCATGTTGATATCTGTCATGTTTACTGCCGCATCGTTTCGGTTTGCTTTCAAACTGTAAAAATCAAAACCTGCAACAATCCTGTTCCTGAGTTTACCTATTTTAAAATCTCCGATAAAGTTCTGTTGGATATCTGTACCGTAATATGGGTATTCCTGAAGAGTTACTTCCTGGCGGACAGTAGTGGCACTACGGACTCTTAATTGGGTAACATATCCGTCAGATGAAGACCTTGTTCTTGAAAAGATGGTCTGAGAGGTCCAATGATCTGAGATTTTGTATTTCATCTGCGCAAAAATATTATACTGTTGACTGGTATAAGCCACTGTATTGTTTGCAAAAGAAAGGTTATAGGGGATATTAAGTTCCTTAATACTTGTTGCAATTGGAACTGGAGATGCATTGGTTGGTGCCAATGGCAATAGGCGCATAGGGGAGGTCCCTTTTGAACCGCTGATCTCGGCATCAAGCGTCAGGGTTAGCCGCTCACTAACTTTGTATAAAAAGCTTGGTGCCAATAAATAGCTCTTATTAAAACCTGCATCCTGAAAGCTCCGCTCACTGTGCAACGCTGTATTCATACGTATCAGTGCGGTTTTCTCCTTGTTTATAGGAGAATTGATATCTGCAGTTAAACGGTTCAGATCCCAGCTGCCAGCAGAATAGGATACCTCACCTCCAAAACTTTCATAAGGTTTTTTGGTAACACGGTTAAATAGCCCGCCGAAAGATGAGATGGTACTCCCAAACAATGTTGCCGATGGGCCTTTTATCACTTCAATACGCTCCAAATTTGCAGGGTCTATTGTAGTGTAGGTAAAACTTCCTACACCGTTTCTCACTACCTGAGGCGTTGGGAAACCTCTTGAAATGCTGGTTGTACGGCCTTGATTGCGTACCTCTGCAATTCCTGCTCCGGGTACATTTTTAAATGCACTGTTATAGTCTGTAACGATCTGCTCTTTCATCAATTCCTTACTCACAACAGTATAAACCTGAGCATTTTCCATGTTCTTTAAAGGCATTTTTGCCACATCTTCACTTTCTTTTTTCGCAAAGCGGTTACCGCCTGTACTTACAACAACCTCATCGAGTTTCTGTGAAGAATATTCGAGCCGAAGCTCAACCGTTGAACTTGGATTATTAGTTGATAGCTCCACCATTATAGAAGCCGAATTTGAGCCGATCATTACCGCCTCGATTATATATTTCCCAAACGGAATATTTTTAAATTCGAATTCACCGCTGGAGTTGGTAGCAGTTGTTTTATTTAATGATTTGACTTTTATGGTTACACTCTGCGCAATGTGACCATCATCGGTAACTACTTTGCCACGGATTCTACCTGTACGAGACTCACGTTCCTGCGCCATGCTACCATAGGGGCTGGTAATCAGAAAAATTATTGAAAGCAAGGGAACATAGCTCGCCCCTGAGATTAACTGTAAAATTTTGTTCATCTTTCACTTATTTAGACTAAATATAAATTAAATCGCAAAAGAAGGTATTTTTTTATACCAAAGCAAATACATTATGATGAATAATATGCCTGAGCACCTTGGCTTGGTGAGTTAAAAACAATTTTTGCTGCCGCGGAGCTGAAAAGTGTCTTTCCTGTTCAGGTTGGTTACCCAATGGAGCTGATAGTCCTGAATTATTATTCTGCATTAGGTGAACGTAAGATCGAAAAGATAATAGAAATTTTTCCAGAAGAGCTTGATTGGTATGTTCCTGGAGACGAAATAATCGCGCCCTGCTTGGGAAACCGAAGTACCTGTGATCAGGTTCGGGAATTTTTTGAACTGTTATGGCAAAATACAGAAGCCGTCTCTGCAATGATTGATCATATAGCCGTTGTTGGAAATGTAGTAATTAGTTCTGGAAATTTTGTAACGCGGATGGTGAAAACAGAGCGAATTTATAAAAGGCTATTTTTCACAGAAATAACTATTTTCGAAGGATTAATCGTTAAATACAGACTATTGGAAGATACTTTGGGTTTAATAAGGGTTTTGGATAATAGATTGGAAAAAACACAATCACTCGATCTCTGTCCATCAAAAACAGATTGTTAATTAATTCTGATCAGCAGTTTGTTTTAGGGCTTTCGGAATTTACAGTACAGGGTCAATCAATTTGGTTTATGCAAGGTATATTATTTGATTTTTATAAATTTACTGTATGAAACAAGCAGAGACCGTTATCGATTTTTACAACAGGCTGCCAAGCCATGCGCCCATAGATGTTCCGCTCGATAATGCTGGCATTGGCCACATAAACGTGTTCACAAGAGATAACTGCGCCGTAGTAAGTCCATATAGTCGCCGCGATTTTTATAAGGTTTCTCTTATCATTGGTAAGGGAAAGATCTATTATGCGGATAAGTGGATACAGATCGACCAACCTGCACTGCTATTTTCAAACCCTATTGTGCCATATTCCTGGGAAGCAGACTCAGATCAGCAGTCGGGCTGGTATTGTCTTTTTACCGAAGATTTCATTCAGCATAGTGAAAGGGTAAATAACCTGCGGGATTCACCTTTGTTTAAGGTTGGCTGTAATCCGGTATTCTTCCCGGATGAAGTTCAATTGCGCGAAATTTCGGCCATATTCCAAAAGATGCAGGCAGAAATGTGCTCAACTTATCCGCATAAGTATGATGTACTGCGTAGCTATTTGCATCTGTTGATCCATGAGGCGATGAAAAATAATCCGGCCACAAATTTTCATACCTATACCAATGCCTCTTCAAGGGTTTCTGCCTTATTTCTTGAACTACTGGAAAGGCAGTTTCCAATAGATTCCCCTACGCTTATACTCAAATTGAAAAACCCTGCCGATTATGCCGACGCTTTATCCGTACACATCAATCACCTCAACCGCTCTGTAAAAGCAGTTACCGGTAAAACCACAACCGCTCATATCGCTGCCCGGATTGTTAAAGAGGCTAAGGCCCTATTGCAGCATACCGACTGGAATATCGGTGATGTTGCCTACAGCCTTGGCTTTGAATACCCTTCATATTTTACACTGTTCTTTAAAAAACATACTGGTTCAGCGCCTACTAAATTAAGAGAGACTGTTTGAATATTATAATGATCTGTCTGATGCTTATAAGTTGCGGTTTTGCTTTCTTGTCTACATTTGACTAAACAAAATCTTATTAAAATGAAATATAGAAATTTAGGGACAACCAGCGAAAAACTGTCTGCACTTGGCCTAGGCTGCATGGGCATGAGTTTTGCGTATGGGCCTACAGATGACAGAGAAAGTTTAGCGACACTTGAAAAAGCACTTGATCTTGGGATCAATTTTTGGGATACGGCCGATATGTATGCTAACGGAGCAAATGAGGCGCTCATTTCTAAGGTACTCGTACCTAACCGCAACAGGGTATTTATTGCAACTAAATTTGGGTTCCGTTTTAAAGATGGAATTGCCGGCCCCAGCAGCGCAACGGGAACCTATTTCGATGGTTCTCCTGCCTGGATGAAGATTGCTGTTGAACAGAGCCTGAAACGATTGAAAATCGATACCATAGACCTTTACTATGCTCATCGGGTTGATCCGAACATTCCGATTGAAGAAACCGTTGGCGCTATGGCCGATCTGGTAAGAGAGGGAAAGGTACGTTATCTAGGACTTAGCGAGGCTTCTGTCACTTCTTTACGCAAAGCACATGCCGAGCATCCGATTGCTGCGCTGCAGAGCGAGTACTCGTTGCTTACAAGGGATGTGGAAAATGGGATATTGCAGACTACCCGTGAACTTGGTATTTCACTTGTGCCTTATTCTCCGTTGGCTCGGGGGCTGGTTACCAATACACTCGATGTAAATACCCTGGCTGATGATGATTTTAGGAGAACCCTGCCACGTTACCAGCAGGAAAATATTACCAGTAACAATAGGCTCATAGCTGAATTTGCTGCACTGGCAGGTACCAAGGGTTGCACACCTGCACAGCTTGCCCTGGCATGGGTGCTGGCGCAGGGCGAGGATATTATTCCGATTCCAGGCACGAAAAAAAGAAAATACCTGGAAGATAATGTAGGTGCAATTGAAGTTGAGCTGACAGCTGATGATCTTACAGCGGTTGATGAACTGATTAAGCGATATCCTATTATTGGCGAACGTTATAGTGAAGGCGCAATGAAGATGGTTAATCACTAACGGACTTTTTATAACATAGTATATTTGGTGGAGGCATTGGCGGAGGCAAAGAGATGACCAGGAAAAATCGGGGTATCTACCTACAAGGCCTCTTAATAGCGCAAGTCTTAATGGTTTGGACAATGTGGGCTGGCTGACTTGTGCTTTAAAGTTTTTTTGATTAATGTATTAATTTAAAGAAAGCACAAGTCAGGCCTTTGTTTACCTGGGCGCAAAGACTTGCGCTAGATGAGGACTAATCTGTGAGGTAATCTGTTATTTCTGTTTGAGGTGGCTGACAGATTTTTGCAGGTACCTCCAGACTCGCTTGCAGCCAACGCCAGATATTCCTTAAGCAATGCAGGGTCTTTTATATATTTATGAATAGCTTCCAGACAGCCATTTTTTGAATAAGCTTACAAATTTTTAAGTACCGTTTTATGGTTTGTCATAATTTGAAGGGCAATAAGTATTGCAAGAATAAAAGTAACTACAAATGTCTTTATTCCTGACTGGCTATTTGAGAAATATCTATTGGTTATCGTCATGGTAAGAGAAATTCAGTAGATCATGTATTTTCGATTTTGGCTAAGATGGGTAATAAAATGGGCCAGGCATCAAGGTAGGTTAAATTCCCTTTTTGTTTTGGGAAACCATTTTACCCATTATATCAAGAAAGGAATTCATGCGGAGCTACCTGTTACTTGCCTTATAAATTACTGAGGTTCCTGCAAGTCAATTGTTTGGAATTCGATATCAATTTGTCCATCCGGTAACATTACATGGATTAACGGTCAGATTTTATTTTGTATCTATGGCCAGGTTCGCTATGTTTTTTGGTGAAATCCACTAATTTTGTAGACTATGCGTGTTGTCAAAGATTCAGAGAAAGAATTACTGCAAAAGTTAAAGGATGGCAGTCAAACTGCTTTTTCGCTTCTTTATGAAATGCATGTAAAAAGGGTATACGCATTCGCATTGAAGATACTAAAATCTCCTGCACTTGCGGAAGACATCGTTCAGGAGGTATTTGTAAAGTTATGGGAAGTAGCTCCGAGATTGGATATTGAATTGTCTCTTCAGTCTTATCTGTTTACCATAGCCAGAAATCTGTCCCTGAATGTGATCAGAAAAGCTGCCAGGGAGACTGTGATCACTGATGAAATTGCAAGATATGTTATTGATAAAGGAGAAAATGGACTTGCCTTTGCCCAACACATGCAGACTAAGGAACTTGTATCCCTCGCGGTGCAACTGCTACCCCCGCAACGGCGCAAAATTTATGAACTCTGCCATGGTGAAGGTTATACTTATAAGCAGGCTGCAGAAAAACTTGGTGTTAAGGATGCTACTATCAACAGCCAAATGGTTAAAGCCATCAGATCAATAAAAAACTACCTTATCCGTAATGGTGCTTTGCTCACCTTGTTCTTTTAGTCTCATTTCAGCGTAATCTCTTTAGCTGAATGATCATATAACATAAGAACCAAAAAAAATATTTTATTTGCGGGTAAATGTACCAGCTGTGTTGCGTGTTTTACTCTAAACGCAGCATTATTTTGGAGTATCCGATCAAACAGCTTTTTATAAAGTACATACAGAACCTTACATCAAAGGAAGAGACCACCCGTGTACTCTCGATGATGCAAAATGACGCTTACCATGAAGAATGGATGCAGGCTTTGCAAGAATTTCAGACTGAATTTGAAGCAGGAAAAGAAGAGACCGCGCTGCAAGATCAGAACCTGCTTTTCCAAAAGATTCTGGTACGCACAACTTTAAAAACCAAAAGGACCTCCCTGAGGTGGATCGGCTACGCTGCCGCTGTAATCCTGATTTCAGCATTTTCTTATTTTGTACTCACACAGACGCCGAATCCTGGCCCTGCCGCTAAAAATGAATTGGGGAAAAATGATGAAAAAGCTGGGGAGCACAAATGGATCAAACTCTCTGACGGGACTTCAGTGCAGCTGAACAGCAACAGTCATCTGGAATACGCAGCAGATTTTAGAGGAAAGCAAAAACGGGAAGTTATCTTGCATGGAGAGGCTTTTTTTGATGTTGCACACGATCCGTCGCATCCTTTTGTTATCCATACAGGCAAAATCACCACCACGGTATTGGGCACAGCCTTTAATATTTCTGCTTATGATAACCAGAAAGCGGTCACCGTAACGGTGACCAGGGGCAGGGTAATGGTTCAACGCGCCGATAAAACTTTGGCCATATTAACCCCTAATGAGCAGCTGAACTGGAAAAATGGCCGGGACTACCAGATTAAACAGACTGTAAATGCCGAAGAAATTACCTCTTGGAAGGCACAGGATCTGATCATGGACGACATTACACTTTTGCAGGCTGCAGATTTAATTTCCAAACGTTATGGAGTAGAAGTTTTATTTAAGAATAGTAAGGTGAAAAGGTGCCGTTTTACTGCTGCCTTTTTAAACCGGAATGATATCGGTCAGGTTACGGAAGTTTTAACTGCAATTACCGGGGCAAATTTCCAGCTTAAAGGTAACCAGCTTGTAATTGATGGGGCAGGGTGTGATAATGAATAACCAAACAACTAACATAGAAATTTAATGAAGAAAAAAATATCACCCACATGATATAAACCATGAATTAAGTAAACCCCGGCGGCCACCGGGGCTTACAACAGTTTTAAATTATATCGAACAACCTAAAACCATTGCAATGTATTATAAAAATACACTTTTTGCAAGTCAATCCCTATTGACTTATTACCACACTATTACCCAAAAAATAAAATTTTTCATGAAAGTAAATGCGGTCATCCTGGTCATTTCTCTCCTTGCAGTAAGCAGTCTGTATGCCCTAAACAGTTCAGCCCAGGACCTGCGGGAGGTGAGAGTTGCTTTTGGCGTTTCCAGGGCAAGTTTAAAGGAGGCTTTTGAAAAGATCGAAAAACAGACCGATTTCCGTTTTGCTTATAAAAAAGATATCATTTCAGGAATAATAAGTCCCGAACTGGAAGTTAAGGAACGGAGCTTGAAACAAACGCTCGACGAACTTTTGCAAGGAAGCAGTTTAAGTTATAAGCTCCTTAACAACAGTATCATTATTTTTAAAACACCTGCTCCAAACGCCCAGGTTAATCTTTCAAAAGAAGAAATTAGCGGAGTGGTTAGAGACGAAAGCGGTAATGGAATGCCCGGTGTTTCTGTAAAGGTAAAAGGCAAAACCAATAGTGCAATAACTGATAGTAAAGGGCTGTTTAAGATAGAGGCAGCCCCTGAAGACGTGCTGATATTTAGTTATATAGGCTATTCTACAATAGAAAGGATGGTGCAGGCCGGAAGAGAAATGAAAATCGATATGCAGCAACAGGCCGGGACCCTCGATGCAGTTGTGGTTATTGGATATGGAACTACCACTAAAAGAGCCAATACCGGATCTGTAACCACGGTAGGTGCAAAACAGATCGCTAACCAGCCTGTCGGTAATCCTATAGCAGCGCTCCAGGGCAGGGTTGCAGGACTGGACATTGCTTCGGCAACAGGCTATCCGGGCTCATCCTACAATGTTCGCTTAAGGGGACAAAATTCAATCAGCTGGGGTAACTCACCCCTGTATATCGTTGATGGCGTACCCTTTGTTTCGGAAAGTTTGAGCCAGTTTGCTGGTGCGAATGGAAGTCAAAGCCCTTTGGAGAGTATCAACCCTTCTGATATTGAACAGATTGACATTTTAAAAGATGCAGATGCAACGGCCATATATGGCTCAAGGGGAGCGAATGGCGTAATTTTAATTACCACTAAAAAAGGCAAGGCCGGTAAACCAGAATTTACGGCGAATGTATATACAGGCATTTCAACCGTGAACAAACAGGTTAAAATGCTTAATGGTGCAGAATACCTGGCCATGAGGCGTGAGGCCTATGCCAAAGATGCGGTTACCCCCACAGATACTCAGGCACCCGATCTTTTGTTGTGGGACCAAAATCTAGATCAGAACTGGCAAGACCTTTTGATCGGTAAATCAGCCAATCTATCAGAGCTTCAGTTAGGATTCAATGGTGGTACCGAGCAGACAAAATATCTGATCAGCGGGACCTACAGGAATGAGAAAATTGTATTGCCCGGTGATCTTGGCTATAAAAGGGGTGCACTTAACATGGTCATCAACCATAACTCTATTGATAAGAAATTTCAGTTTACCGGTTCCCTTAAGTATACGCTTGATGAAAATAATACATTACAAAGCGATGTAACCAGTTTTTTCAACCTTGCACCTAATTTCCCAATCTACGATGCCAGTGGCAATTATTACTGGGTTGGAAACGAGCAAAATCCTATGGCCTATTTCGAACGGACAAGCATCAGCAATACGACCAATGTTTTTGGCAATACTACCTTGAGTTATCAGTTACTACCTGGCCTAACCGCTAAAGTGAGCGCGGGTTTTAACCGGATGGATATGAAACAAACCCAGACTCTTCCCAAACTGGGTTTCAACCCGGTGAACTATACAGGCAGCAGCGCCAACTATGGAAACGGAGATCTAAATTCTTACATCGTAGAGCCACAGCTGGATTATAACCTTAAGTTGGGAAAGGGCAGTTTATCTGCTTTGGTGGGCGGTACCTGGCAGCACAGCTTAAGGGAAACGCAGGGCGTAACCGGTAGCGGTTATATCAGCGATCAGCAGCTGGATAACATCAAGGCAGCTACATTGATTACCCCCCGGAACTATAGTTATGCCAAATACCGCTATACTTCTGTTTTTGGCAGGCTTACCTATAATTGGGATGAAAAATATATTGTCAATGGAACCTTTCGTCGGGATGGTTCCTCTAAATTTGGTCCAAATAACCGTTTTGGAAACTTTGGAGCGGTAGGTGCCGCCTGGCTGTTCAGCAAAGAAACGTTTATAAAAGAAAATATTCCTTTCCTGAGTTTCGGTAAATTAAGGGGGAGTTTCGGTACGGTAGGTAATGACCAGATCGGGGATTATCAGTTTCTTGATAGTTGGACACCAACAACTTATCCTTATGGCGGCATAGGTGGAATATCGCCAAGCCGTTTCCCAAACCCTGATTACAGTTGGGAAGTTAACAAAAAGCTTGAGGCCGGATTAGATCTTGGATTCTTTAACGAAAGATTACTACTTACCACTAATTTTTACCGCAACCGTTCTGGCAACCAGTTGATCGGAAGTACGCTTTCCTCGCAGTCGGGCTTTACCAGTTATCAGGCCAATCTGCCCGCGCTCGTAGAAAATAAAGGCTGGGAATTTGAGCTTAGCTCAATCAATATCAGATTGAAGAATTTTTCATGGAATACCGCTTTCAATCTTACGCTCGCCAAAACCAAATTATTGGAGTACCCTGATCTGAAAAATTCTGCCAACGCAACCAGGTATGTGATCGGTCAACCTTTGTCTATCGTAATGGGATTTGATTTCCTAGGAATAAACCAACAAACCGGCGTTCCTGAATTCAGGGACATCAATGGCGACAAAGCGATTACAGATCCTGCAGATCTGGTGGTGATTGGAAATACGATGCCAAAATTTTATGGCGGGATACAAAACAGTTTTACCTATAAAAACTTCAGTTTCGATTTCTTCTTCCAATTTGTGAAACAGGAAGGACCACTGCTCAATTATGGTTACCTGAGTTATTCAAACGGTTATGCGCTGCGGAACAAGGATGTAAGTGCACTCGACAGGTGGGCAACTCCCGGTGTCCCTGCCACCATTCCCGGGGCGAGTGCAACTGCAGGAAAAGCAATCTATACCGCATACCAGAACAATTATCGATTATCCAACGCGGTATGGGGAGATGCGTCCTTTATCAGATTAAAGAATGTTTCCTTGAAATACAACTTCAGGGATCTGCTGAAGAGTTGGAAATTTAACAACATTACAATGTATCTACAAGGGCAGAACCTGTTCACCATTACCCCTTATGATGGTTTTGACCCTGAAACAAAAGGATATTCAATGCCCCCGGTAAGTATCTACACTGCAGGTTTACAGGTTTCATTCTAAATAAATTAAAATTCAAATGAAAATTATCTATTATATCTTATTCCTTGCGGTGTTCAGTACAGGTCTGTCCTGCAAAAAATATGTGGAAATCGAAGATCCAAAAGACCAGTTGGCCACGGGAACCGTTTTTACCACCGATGCCACGGCTACTGCTGCAATGGTCGGTATTTATAGCGATATGAATGCTTCCAACTATCAGTTTGCAAACGTACTCACGAGTTTTACTTGTGCCATGGCTGCCGATGAATTTGTATATGCCTCTGTACTGGCCAATTTTGATGAGTTCAAAAACAATGCCCTTACCCCTGGAAATACCTATGTGGGGATAATGTGGTCTTCACCCTATAATTTTATTTACCGGGCGAATGCTGTTATTGAAGGTGTTACTGCTTCCAATACACTCACGCCTGCAGTTAAAAGCCAGTTATTGGGTGAGGCCAAATTTATGCGTGCCTTCTGCCATTTCTATCTGGTTAATTTTTTCGGTGATGTGCCGCTTATCCTGGATACTGATGTACTCAAAAACAGCACTAAACCCCGTAACCCTAAGGCTGAAGTTTATGCAGCAGTGATCCAGGATTTAAAAGATGCAAAAAGTCTCCTGGTGGCGGCCTATCCTGGAACAGGCGAGCGTACCAGACCAAACAAAACGGCGGCTACACTCCTGCTTTCCAGGGTTTATTTATATACCGGAAATAATGTGCTGGCAGAGGCAGAAGCTGGTGAAGTAATTGCCACGACGACGCAATATGCTCTTCTAAAAAATGCCGATCCAAATAACGCAGCACATATGACAAAGACATTCCTGAAGAATTCCAATGAGGCGGTATGGCAGCTTCAGGTGGTAAATACCCTTGGGGGAAGAAATACATGGGAAGGAAATACGCTAATTTCTACAGGATCTCCGCTTTACCGTTTGACGAAAGGTATTTATGGTTTGGAAACAGGTTTTGAGACTGGCGATAAACGCTTTAGCAATTGGGTGGGTAGTTATAATACAACAACTGCTCCGGTTGTTACCCATTATTATCCTTTTAAATACAAGGTAAGGGTAGGTGCAGCTGGTGCCGCAGTAAGTGAATATTCCATGGTGCTGCGTTTTGCAGAGGCTTTCCTGATCCGGGCGGAGGCAAGGGTGGCGCTAAATAGGCTTTCGGAAGCCAACGATGACCTGAATGTACTGCGCGACCGTGCCGGATTGACGCCTTTACCTGTAGCAGCAAACCCGGCAATTGCTATGGCCCAGGTTGAGCAGGAACGCAGGGTAGAACTGTTCTCGGAATGGGGACACCGATGGTTCGACCTGAAACGGTGGAAAAGCCTAACGGGCGATCCGGCGAAATCCCGTGCAGATGACATTCTCCCTTTAACCAAAACTTCATGGAAACCCACTGCGGTACTTTTTCCTGTCCCGATAGAGGCAATGCGTACCAACCCGAATATGGTACAGAATCCAGGTTACAATTAATTGCTTGATGATGAAAAAGATACTATACTGTTTTATGCTCCTTGTGCCAGCCTTTATGCAGGTGCGGGGCCAAAGCTTAACCATTACTCCTGAGAAAATAAAAAGAGGCGACACCGTAACCATAAAATTTGACCCTGCAACTCCCTATGCACAAATATCACCCGATGCCTCTTCGGTAACTGTCGTGTTTACCTATTCAACCTTTTACGATCTGCCTTGGAAAATGCCGATGATAAAAAAAGGGAATATATGGATAGCAACTTTTGTGGCAGGCAGGTTTGCAACCTTTGCTACATTCTATCTGCAGAGCGGGGAGCAGATACAGCAGCCCGCCGCAGATCAGCACTATGCCCTGCGTGTATACGATGGAGAAAAAAGGGTAAAAAGCAGTTTACTTCACGAATCCTATAGCCTATCTGCACAGATGCCCAAAGCACCGGATTTGCAGGCACGTAAATTGGTACTGCTCACTGAGGAATTAAAGAACAACCCTAATAATTATGAAGCGAGGGTTGCCCAGCTCAATACCAAAATGATTATCGCGCAAAGCCCCGGGCAAAAACAGCAGTTCAGAACGCAGGCCAGAAAGGTTATAGCTGCAAAACTGGAAGAAAACCCTACATTGCCAGCTAATGTGAACCTGGTTACTATGGGTTACCTGATGATAGGGGAAAAAAGCAGGCTTGATTCGGTACGCAATGTGATTATGCAACGCTTTCCCGATGCAGATATTTCGATAGACCTGCGGGCAGCGATTATTGCAAAGGAAGAAAATACAGCGGCGAAGATCTCGAAATTGGAAGCATTGCTGAAGAGAAGCGACAAGCCCGGTGGAGAAGGGTCTGAAACTATTCACAAGTTGCTTTTTGAACAATATGCCATGATGAAAGATTCATCGAAAGCATTATTGCATGCCTCAAAAATGTTGGTAAAAATTAATCCTTATACGCCTCAAACATTAAGGGATATCGCAGCAAAGTTGACCAAAAATGCGATTGCTCCATCCGCTGCGATCACCTATGCAAACAGGTCGTTAAAACTAGCTGATAATTGGCCGGTAGGGATCATCAGATATTTTCCCGAATTCGGCTATATTCCTTCATTCGTTCCGGATAGTACAAGAAAGCAGGCGGTAGCAGAAGCAAAATCGGAACTGTTTTCCATCAAAGCACTCAATTATTTTGCGCTTCATCAAATTGATTCTGCCAAAATATTCGCAGATCAGGCTGTAAGTATTTCCGATGGGAGAGCGGCGCTGATCAACAGTGCAGCAGTAGCCGCAAAGCTAAAAGAAAACCGGAAAGCCTTTGATATCCTCTGGAAACTTTTGGTTAAAAACCCAACTGATTCTGCCGTGCTGAATCTTGCCCAAAATAACTTTTTAAAATATAACCAGTCCACGGAAGACTTCAATTCAAAGGTGGCAGAACTTGAGAGGCTCGAAATTGCTCAGCTAACTTCAAAAACCATGCAACTGATGATGAATAAACCCGGACCTCAACTATCTGGTATTGTAGATCTGGAAGGTAGGCCAGTTACCGCTGAAATGATGAAGGGAAAGATTGTAGTCCTTGATTTTTGGGCAACATGGTGTGTGCCATGTATGCATGAGATGCCATATTTTCATAAGGTCTTTGAAAAATATAGGGACAATAAGAATGTGATGTTTATGGTGGTGAACAGTGGTGCGAACAATACCATTGAGGATGCAAAAAAATGGACCATACAGAATCCACAATATCAGTTTCCGGTTTATTTCAATAACGACAAAAATATTGGTGAAAAGGTAGGCTTTAACCTGATTCCGACAATAGCAGTCATCGATCAGCAGGGTAAAATGCAGTTTAAGACCATTGGCTTTGAAGGCGAGATCCTACAAAAAAAACTGGATGTAGAAATTTCCATCCTGCTCAAAAGACAGATTAAAACCGAATAGATGTTCGGCCGTATTCGATCCCAATAGCAATCGCCTCTTCAACAGGGGGCGATTGTATTTAATCAGATAACATCACAAATTTAGAGGTGAAATTACAAGGGCCATCGGATTTTAAGATCGTTCGTTTGGACATTCCACAGTTGACTGATAGGATTATTTCAAGCATTTGTAAGCTCGATAAATTGTTCGAAAAAGCAATGCCAAATCCTGGGTTGCTGCTCCCTGAAAAAATCGAATTTAACGGGCCGCAACATCGAACACCTATACCCAATGTTATGTTTTAGTCTATTGGGTTGATTAACAAATAGTTGGAAAGATTGTAGATAAATACAGCGACTGATTTTCAGACGCTGTATCTGAGGGGTGCTCCCGACGAGATTCGAACTCATATCGATGGTACCGGAAACCATAATTCTATCCATTGAACTACGGGAGCATAAGGTTGCAAATATAGAAAAATCAAAATCATTTCATTAAAAAAACAAGGCTATTTTTAATCTGTAACTTGTTAACAAATTAACTTCCTGCTATTGAGATATCTTTTATGTTAAAAAATAATTAAATCATAAAGCAACGAGTTGCTTTATTGGGTTTATTCCTCTTTATTTTTAATTTAGAAACCTTTCTGACTAATTTAAGAGGTGCACCGTTGGCTTTTTAAGAAATAAAAATGCACATTTGCGAACCGTTAATAGAGGTTTAGGCATGTAATAAATTAGATTGTATTTTATGGAAGAATTGGTTGTGGAAGAGATTCAGGAACTGCTTGAAAAAGAAAATGATAAGGCTTTAAAGCAATATCTCGATCAACTGAATATTTCAGATGTTGAAGAACTGATTGATGAACTTCCACAATATGCAGCCAAATTTATCGAAACCTTATCGCTTAACAGGGCGGTAAATGTTTTTCGGATTCTGGATTTTCCTACCCAAGAGCGGATCATCAAAAAACTTTCGGGCAATAAATTGAATCAGATCATCAAAGATCTGCCGCCAGACGACCGTACCGCACTTTTTAGCGAGTTAAAAGGCGATGTGGTAAAAAAAATGATTACGCTTTTACCACCCGAAGAACGTAAAGAATCGCTTGCACTTTTAGGCTATAAAGAAGATAGTATTGGCCGTTTAATGACGCCCGATTACATTGCCGTAAAGCCCGAATGGTCTATCACCAGGGTTTTGGCGCACATCAGGCGCTATGGAAAAAACTCCGAAACCATCGATGTGGTGTATGTGATCGATAAAGACGGAGTACTGTTGGATGATATCAGGATCCGTGAGGTTTTACTCGCCGATCCTGAAGCAATTATTGGCGAACTTACCGATAAACGTTTTATTGCCCTAAAAGCTAACGATCCTCAGGAAGATGCAATCAATATTTTCAGGATGAACAACCGGGTGGCTTTACCTGTAGTAGATGAAAATAACATTCTTTTAGGTATTGTTACCGTTGATGACATCCTGTGGATTGCCAACGAAGAGTACACTGAAGATATGCATAAAATTGGGGGTACTGAGGCTTTGGATGAACCATATCTCGATATCCCGATCCTAAAACTCGTTAAAAAACGTGCTGGCTGGCTAATTGTCCTCTTTTTAGGCGAAATGTTAACCGCAACAGCCATGCAGCACTTCGAAATCGAACTCGAAAAAGCAGTAGTATTATCGCTTTTTATTCCACTAATTATGAGTAGCGGTGGTAACAGTGGTTCTCAGGCTTCAACATTAATTATTCAGGCCATGGCCCTAGGCGAAGTAACCATAGCAGAGTGGTGGCGCGTAATGCGCCGCGAGCTCGTTTCTGGAGCCTTGCTGGGCATCATTTTAGGTACAATTGGGTTCATTCGTATTGTAACCTGGCAAGAATTACACCTCTATAATTATGGTCCGCATTGGTTTTTAATTGCAGCTACCATATTTTTTACCCTTGTTGGCATTGTGTTATGGGGCAGTTTAATCGGTTCGATGATGCCAATTATTTTGAAAAAACTAAAACTCGATCCAGCCACCTCATCAGCGCCATTTGTAGCCACTATGGTAGATGTTACCGGGATCGTGATCTATTTCAGCGTTGCCGTATTAATTTTAAAAGGCGTTTTACTCTAAATCTAAATCATGCAAAAGAAAATTACCACACTTTTTACCGATATCGGTGGCGTTTTATTAACCAATGGCTGGGACAGGCATGCAAGAGGAGAGGCTTCAGTGCTTTTTAACCTTGATTCTGTTGATCTTGAAGAGCGCCATCACCTTACCTTCGATACTTATGAGGTGGGTAAATTAACCCTTGATGAATATTTAGAACGCATTGTTTTCTTCGAAGAACGGAGCTTTAGCTATGATGACTTTAAGGAATTTATGTTCAAAAAATCACTTCCTTATCCTGAAATGATTCAGTTGATCTGCGATTTAAAAAAGAAATATAACCTTAAAGTAGCCGTAATCAGCAACGAGGGCAGGGAGCTAAACCAATACCGCATCAATACCTTTAAACTGAACGAATTTGTCGATTTTTTTGTTTCGTCGAGTTTTGTGCATTTCCGTAAGCCCGATGCCGATATTTTTAAAGTAGCTATCGATATTTCGCAGAGCGACGTTGAAACGAGTTTATATATTGATGATCGGATGCTTTTTGTGCAGGTAGCCGAAGGTTTAGGCTTAAGAGGTATCCATCATACCGATTACGAAGACACCAAGGCACAGTTGGCCGCTTACGGGTTGGAAGTCTAATTATGATGTGCAGTTAAATGTTACCATCTAGCTGTTTGATTTTTATAAAAGATTAATAAATTTTATTCTAAAATGTTTGCTATTGGTGTCAGATGTTACCATCTGACATACTATTTTTTATGCAACTGCATTAGTAAGTTTTCAACTTCGATTAAATAAATGCTGTGTACCAATAGCTAAAATATTTTTTTGAAAAGCAATGGCAGTAGATATTTTAAAGCTTGCTCCCGCTTTTCATTACAAGTCCTCTCCCGATTGAAAAAATCGGGATGTGGGCTTTCCATTTCAATCGGGTTTAAAGGGCAATGTAGCTGCTAATATTTTAGGCTGGGTGCAGCAATACAATTCTGTGTTTTCTGTACCTTCTAGCGTTCGTCATCCTGAATTTATTTCAGGATCTTTAGTTAATATTTAGCGTTGTTACCATTTAAGAAATATAAGTTCATTTAAGCTTAAGGGGTTAAGTGGCAAACGAGCGGCTAAAAAGGAAAAAAAAGGAAACACCTCACTTAATTATCTGTGTTAATCCATATTATCTGTGGTTGATTAAGCGCTTCGACTCCGCTCAGCGCGACAATCGAGTGGGGGTCCGTGCTTTCTGTGTCTCCGTGGCAAAAAATTCTTCAAACAAAAAAAGCCACTATTTCAAGTGGCTCTATGTCGTTATACTTTTTCAAAGTCCCCTTTAGGGGATTTAGGGGTTATACATTAAATCTAAAGTGCATGATGTCGCCATCTTCCACTACATAGGTTTTTCCTTCAACACCCAATTTACCAGCATCTTTACAGGCATTTTCAGAACCTAAGGTTACGAAATCGTTGTATTTGATTACCTCCGCACGGATAAATCCTTTTTCGAAATCAGTGTGGATAACACCAGCAGCTTGTGGCGCGGTAAAACCTTTTGTAATCGTCCAGGCCCTAACTTCTTGTACACCAGCGGTAAAGTAGGTGTAAAGGTTTAATAATTTATAAGCTGCGCGGATTAATTTATTTACACCTGATTCAGTTAAGCCTAAATCAGCTAAAAACTCCTGACGCTCTTCGTAGCTATCCAGTTCGGCAATTTCTGATTCAATTTTAGCTGAGATCACTAAAACTTCAGCATTTTCATCAGCAACATTTGCTTTAACTAAATCAACATATTTATTGCCGTTAATTACAGATGCTTCATCAACATTACAAACATACATGACCGGTTTTTGCGTTAGTAGACCTAAATCTTCAATAAAATCGAAATCATCTTGAGCCAATGGTGCCGTACGGATCGATTTACCACTTTCTAAATGAGATTTAACCACTGTTAAAATTTCGTAAGTACGTTTAGCATCTTTATCGCCACCTGTTTTAGCCATTTTTTCAACTTTTTGAATACGTTTATCAACGGTATCCAAATCTTTAAGCTGTAGTTCAGTATCAATAATTTCACGATCACGGATCGGATCAACAGAACCATCTACGTGGATTACATTTCCGTCATCAAAACAACGTAAAACGTGAATAATTGCGTTTGTGGCACGGATATTTCCTAAAAACTGGTTTCCCAGGCCTTCCCCCTTCGATGCACCTTTTACCAAACCTGCAATATCTACAATCTCGATTGTATTAGGTTGCACTTTGTTTGGTTTAACCAACTCGGCCAGTTTGGTTAATCTATCATCAGGTACTGTAATTACGCCAACATTGGGCTCAATAGTACAAAAGGGAAAGTTTGCAGCCTGCGCTTTTGCATTTGATAAACAGTTAAAAAGAGTCGATTTTCCAACATTTGGTAAACCAACAATACCACATTGTAATGCCATTTATATTATAGTCTTTAGTTCTTAAGTTTTGTGGCTATTGGTTCCTAGTCTTATCGTCAATAGCCTGGTGTTTCATTTTCGGGTGTTGAGTTGTAATTTGAGCTATGTCTATCAACCATTAGCCATTAACCACCTACTTTCTTCCCCAAATTCCGCGCAAAGATAAGCTTTTAAAATCTTTATTTAAACTCTTGCTATTGTATCAAATCTATATTTTATCTAAGTTTAGCCCAAAATAGATAGCGATAAATGGAAGATTTTGAAAATGAAGTGCCCCAGGAAGTAAAGTTGGTTGTTACCGAAGAAATGCGGAGCTATTTTTACGATATGAGTAAATGGGCAAGATTTTTATCGGTTGTGGGTTTTGTTATCTCGGCATTTTTAACCTTAGGTTCATTTGGAATAGGGGCTGCGGTAACAGCTAATCCAGGAATGCTCAATCAATTGGGGCCATTGGGCGGTATTGGCGCCACAGGTATTACTATATTTTACCTGCTGTTGGCTTTGTTCTTTTTTTACCCAAGTTTATTGCTGCTGCGTTTTTCGACCAAAGGCAAACAAGGGATTTTATTCGGCGATCAGGAAAATTTAAATGATGCCATTGCCCATGTAAAATCGCTCTTTAAATTTTGGGGTGTAATTACCATCGTATTAATAGCCAGTTATTTTCTTTTGCTGTTGGCATTACTCTCTGGCGGAGGCATAAAGTAAAATATTACGCACACAAAAAAGCCTCTCAATTTTTTAAATCAGGAGGCTTTTTTATTGAAATTATAATTACTTAAAAAGTAAAATCGTCGTTTGCTTTGGTGCTATGTTCTCCATTTTCAGAATATTCATAACGTTTTTCAACCACATCTTGGTGAGTTTTGATGTAATCAACAGTTTCATTTAGTCCTTCTGCAAATTTTTCGAAATCTTCTTTGTATAAAAAGATTTTATGTTTTACAAACACACCGTCTTCTAATCTTTTCTTACTCTCGGTAACTGTTAAATAATAATCACCCGATCTAGTAGCCTTCACGTCGAAGAAATAAGTTCTCTTACCTGCTCTTACTTTCTTTGAAAAAACTTCTTCTCTTTCCTTGTTGTCGAATTCT
>Ga0163161_10000177_pt1 | contig 58594 bp, 56 predicted proteins | sample S45metaG_FD_129847 | JGI IMG/M metagenome (GOLD analysis project Ga0163161, IMG submission 129847) | Switchgrass rhizosphere microbial communities from Kellogg Biological Station, Michigan, USA - S4-5 metaG | ecosystem: Host-associated > Plants > Roots > Rhizosphere > Soil | place: USA... | reverse complement strand
CTTCTATTATTTTTATATTTGCTTCTACCATTGGGGTTTGTTTTTTTGTCAATTACAAAGAACCTAATTTAGGTTCATAACCCAATGGTTTTTATATTGTTATCCCTTAACTTAATGACATTGACTCCTATCCCTCACGCAAAAAAACTCCTCTCGTTTAAAAATACCTAACAGATTGAAAAACCTGTTAGGATATTAATTACAGATAAAACAGGAAATTCCAGAATTATCTAATTGCCAAATTATCTAATTAATTCGCCCTCTTTTTCTCCTCCTGATTTCCAAAAGCTCTATAGAGAAACAAAAAGTTTTAATTTTTAAAGTTTATACTAATCTTTGTGGAGCATTTGACCCAAACTTAAGTTGGATCAGAATTAAAAATGCAGCGAAAAAAAAACTTTGCGCCTTCGTACCATTGCGAGATTATTAAAACGTTTTTGTTCCATCGGAACATCTCATTGGTAACCCAATAAATACACGTTTTTTTACGTTCCGTAGGAACGTTTGATTTTATAGATACACATTACGTACACAATTTTTCAAACGTCCCCACGGGACGATATTTTTCATAATTATTTTTTTTCTACCAGTGAGATGTTCCGATGGAACAAATTGTTGCTGACAATATTTCATCAGGTTGTTTTTGATTTTAAAAGTCTGAAACCTTGAAAAAACTGATAACCTTCAATATTATAAATATCAAATCGCTAGTTTTCAATACAAAAGAACTTAATTAAGTTACATCTGTGTCCGCTCTATTAAAAAATAATACCTAACAGGTTGAAAAACCTGTTAGGATACTAATTACACATAAAACAGTAAATTCCAGAATTATCTAATTTTCTAATTGACTAATTATCTAATTAATTCGCCCTCTTTTTCTCCTCCTGATTTCCAAAAGCTCTTTCCTGCACTTTTATTTTGTTGTTCCCAAAATTGTAAACCACAGATAAACGCGCAAATCTATTGCTTTCATTTTGGCTATAAACCTGTTTTACGCCATTTACAATCGAAACATCATTCTTTAAATAAGAAGTATTAAAAATATCATTTACCAAGAAAGCAATCTGCATTGTTTTGTTTAATAAATCTTGTTTAAAACCAATATTCAAACTTGACGTATATCCGGTTTCATACAAACCGCTTTTATAAGGCGAAGTGTAACTAAAATCTACTTGCAGTTTCGTCGCTTTACCCAATGAAAATGTATTGTTAGTCGAAAAATCCACTTCAAGACCATTTTGTGGTGTAGCATTAATATTTTTAATAAAAGTAGTTTTTGAACCTAAAAGATAAAGCGAATTTTCACTCTGCCACCAATCTGCAAAATTAGCCGAGTATGTTTCTCCAATTCCATAATTAATCCCTTTAAAATAGTTATCTCTTGATACAACTTGCGTCATTGTTTCCGGATTTGAAGTAAATATTACGCCATAACCATCTGTAATTGCATTTAAGAAAACACTGGTTCTTAAAATTTCTTTGTACGAATGCGCAAATTCAAAATTATCGCTAAAAGAAGGCTTCAAAAACGGATTCCCTTCAGAATAACTGTTACTGCTTATGTAAACTCGAAACGGATTTAATAAAGAAAAACTTGGTCTGCGGATTCTCCTTCCGTAGTTTAAACTAAAATTATTGTTTTCGTTTTCTTTATAAGAAGCATAAAACGTTGGAAATAGTTTAGAATAATTGTTTATCGTTTCCTGATTTAAATTTACCGAAAAACCAGTTGTTTGGGTATTTTCCAATCGCAATCCCAATTGAAAATTCCATTTATCATTGATTTTTTTATCCGCATTAATATAAACCGCCTGATTATTTTCGGTGTATTCAAATTGGTTAGTCTGGTTTGGATCTAATACCGGAGTTCCGGTAATTGTATTGTAAAAAATAACATCACTTTTACTGTTTGTAAAACTCGCTTTGGCTCCATAAGACAAGTTCAACGCCTGAAGCGGATGTTCCATATCAGCCTTGAAACTCAAATTATCAATATCCTGATTAGAAAAATTTCGTGCCGATTGATTCACGTCGATAAAAGTTCCATCTTCTGCATAATTGTTTGCTAGAAAATTTCTGTCGAATTTTGAACTATAATCAAAGTAATCTACATCAAAAGACAATTTTCTATTTAGAGAATCCAGTTTTGTAATCAAATGCAAATTATAAGTCTGATTACCCAATTTCCTGTCCAGAAAGCTCTCATTGATGATGTAATTGTCTAATTTATTTTGAGCATTATAATTATTAATTCTAATATCCGAGTCAAAATTCGGACTGCTTTTATCTTTTAAAAATTGAAAACCAATCGTCGTTTTTTCCGAAAAATCATAATCTAAAGCTATTTTTCCAGATACGTTATCCTCGTTTAATTTTGTTACTACATCCATTTTCGTAGGTCCTTCAGCAAAATACATATCAAGAGTTTCTTTAAGATTCCTGTAACCCGTTTTTCCATTAATACTCGCCGAAAATCGGAACTTGTTTTTATTATAAAAGAAGTTATTCCTTAAAGCATAAATTCCGTATTTATTTTGATCGTAGGAAGCTGTAGTTGTATTTTTCCAGGAATCGCGAGCACCTTTTTTCATGATAATATTAATTAGTCCGCCAGTTCCTTCGGCTTCATATTTTGCCGGAGGATTACTGATAATCTCAATATTTTTAATATCACTTGCCGAAATAGATTTCAGAAAATTATTCAGTTCTTCACCTGTTAATTCAATCATTCTTCCGTCGATCATAACACGAGAAGTTCCTTTTCCTAATATATTGATCGCATCATTTTGTACTACAACACCCGGCGCAGTATTTATAGCGCTCAAAGCATCGCCGCCAACATTTGTTACATTATTCTCAAGATTGTAAACCAAACGATCTGTTTTTTGCTCAATCGTACTTTTTCTGGATTGAATGACAACTTCACCTAAATTTGTTACATTTTCTTTTAAAATGATCAAACCCAAATTAGTGTCTTTTTCTATTGTAATTTCTTTTTCAAATTCAGAATATCCAGTTGGGCTTATTTTTACTTTATAAAATCCTTTATTAAGCATCACTTCAAAACTACCATCTTCTTTTGTTGTAGTTCCGCTTATAATTTTTCCTTCTTGATTTAAGATTACAACATCTGTCCATGCTATTGGTGTTTTTTCGTCGGCAATTTTTCCATTTAATTTAAAGGATGTTTGTGCTAAACAAAAAAGAGGCAATAGTAAAAAAATAAGGAGGTTAACTTTTTTCATAATTTCTAGTTTTAAACTTGTTCGATTAATTTGAAGCAAAGTTGCCTTAGAAATTTTCCAGATGCGACCGACAAAAAAAAGTCGAACCAATTTCTCTCTAAGAAATCAGTTCGACTTTATTAACCCCGAAGTACGACTTTTTACAAACCACTAATTATGAAGCGTTTCTATATGCTGTAGGCGTTAGATTTGTATATTTTTTAAACGAAGTATTAAAAGATGATTTTGAATTAAAACCTACTTCATACAGGATTTCCAAAACAGTTAAATCAGTTTTTAAAGGATTTTTCAAAATACTCATGGCTTTTTGAATGCGATGTTCGTTTACAAAATCAAAAAAATGCTGATCCATATGGTGATTAATCAAAACTGATAAATCCCGAACCGGAATATCAATTTGATTTGAAAGCTCCTGAATTGTAAGTGACGGATCAAGAAAAGGTTCTTTTTCTTTCATATACTGTTTCAATGTCGAAATTTGAGTCACAATTAATTCGTTTTGATGTTTTTTTGTTTCGGTAATATTTTCATTTTCCTTAGGTAGAATATCTCTTGCCAATTGCAATTTAGAATTGATTCCTCTAAAAAGTTCCGGATCGTTCAAGGCCTTTAACACAAACCAGCAAGTTACTACTAAAGCCAAAAACTGCATGATTACATTTGCCCAAATCCATAGCGACTCAAAATCAGTAAATCTTAAAACATTCTTCGCTATTGACAAATAATACAAAACAAAGAAAACGGTCGATATTTGAAATAGCCATTTAAAAATAGAGGTTTTAGGATTCGTATAATTTTCCTGATATATTTCTCTGTACTTTTTTAAAACCAAAAATACTCCAATGCTATAGAATACGATTTGCAAACCTAGCATCAACTGGAAAACATAAAATTCGGGCATTTGACTACGATGGTCGTAAAACCTTATTTTATCTATATTATTTAAAAAGTAAACCCTGACTATAAAAACTATATTTACAATTATAAATAGAATTGTGTGAAGTAAATGCTTTGTTTTTAATCGAAAATCTGTAAAACAAACGGACAATATATACAGATAGAAAACAGGAATTATCAAAGCACAACTTGTCCATCTGAAAAACTCTAAATTGAAATTATTTTTCACGAAATCTTCCGAAATAAAAATTCCAATATTATCAATTACAAATAATAGCAAATAGGAAGCAAATAGTCGATTTGCTAATTTATTTTGGGTTTTCACCGTAAGTAAAAAAAATGCCAGCAATAGTGAAACAAAAACCGACATCCAGCCCATAATGCCTAAAAAGCTATCTATACTCATTTGTTTTTTGATTATTCAACAAATATAATATTTTAGTTCTTTTAATACGATCCATTAAAGAAAGCATTACGCTAGTTTGAACTAGAATCAAACAATTTATTATGAAGCGTTTCTATAAGCTGTAGGTGTGAGATTTGTGTATTTTTTGAAAGAAGTATTAAAGGATGATTTGGAATTAAAACCAACTTCATACAAAATTTCCAAAACTGTAAGTTGGTTTTTCGATTGATCCTTCAAAATATGCATTGCTTTTTGAATGCGATATTCATTTACAAAATCAAAAAAATGTTGATTCATATGATGATTAATCAAAATTGATAAATCCCGAACCGGAACATTAAATTGATTAGCAAGTCCCTGAATTGTAAGCGACGGATCTAGATAAGGTTCCTTCTCTTTCATATAATTTTTCAATGCCAGAATTTGTGCTGAAACAGCTTCATCCTGATTGCTTATCGTTACTATTATAGTCTGGTTTTCTTTTGGAAGAAAATCTTTTGTCAGTTGCAATTGCGAATTGATTCCTCTAAAAAGCTCCGGATGATTCAACGCTTTCATTACAAACCAGCAAATTACGCATAAAGCCATAACTACCATCAAAACATTTCCCCACAAAAAAGTATCTCTGGAAGCCGTATAACGCAGTAAATTTTTTGAAGCTGTAATACAATGCATTATTGCGAAAACGCAAGTCATTTGAAAAAGCCATTTGTAAGTAGAAGTACTTGGATTGGTATAATTTTCCAGATAAATTTTTCGGTATTTTTTCAAAATTAAAAAGATACAAACAATATAAAACCAGTATTGTAATTCGATTAATACCTGAAAAAAATAAACTTCAAACATTCGACTGTAATTGGCTATAAACTGTTCTTTTACAATACCTGATTGCAAATAAAATCTTGGCATAAAAACCAAATTCATAACCATAAAAGGAAGTGTATATACTAAATGCTTCCATTTTAATCGAAAATCAGAATAACAAACTGCTAAAACATAGAAGTAAATCAAAGGCATTTCGAGTAAACATACCGTAGATCTCAAAATCTCTAAATTTACATATTGATCCGGAAATGTATAATCAAGAAGACCACTGAAATCAATTGCCGACAAAATAATAAAGCAGGCAAAAAGTCGATTTGCCAATTTGTTTTCAGTTTTTACTGTCAGTAAAAAAAGTGCAAGCAGTAACGAAACAAAAACAGCAATACGGGCAACGCCATCCAAAAAGCCTAACTTATCCATTTATCTTTTAATATGTAACAAATATAATATTTTAGATCTTTTAAAAAGGTTCGAAAAATTGCGATAAAAAAGATTAATTTTGGCATGAGTAATTATAAGAGAAAATGACCTTTACAAAGACCACAGAACAAGCTTCAAAATACGAACATTTAGAAAAAATGTCTGTTCATGAATTGCTTAACAATATCAATCAGGAAGACAAAACAGTTCCAAATGCTGTCGAAAAAGCAATTCCGCAAATTGAAATTTTAGTCGCTCAGGTAGTTGAAAAATTAAAATTAGGCGGGCGATTATTTTATATCGGAGCCGGAACATCCGGGCGCTTAGGCGTTGTTGATGCTTCTGAATGTCCTCCTACTTTTGGTGTTCCTTTTGATTTGGTAAACGGAATTATTGCCGGCGGAGACACTGCAATTCGTCGCGCTGTAGAAAATGCAGAAGACAATGCAACACAAGCCTGGATTGACTTACAAGCCAATAATATTGGCAAGCATGATGTTGTAATTGGTATTGCAGCTTCTGGAACTACACCTTATGTTATTGGTGGTTTGGAAACCTGTAATCAAAATAATATTGTTACCGGATGTATTACCAATAATGCAGGAAGTCCTCTGGCTCTGACAGCTCAATTTCCCGTTGAAGTAGTTGTTGGCCCAGAATTTATTACCGGAAGCTCAAGAATGAAAGCAGGAACAGCTCAGAAATTAGTCTTAAACATGATTTCGACTGCAGCCATGATTCAACTTGGAAAAGTAAAAGGTAATAAAATGGTCGATATGCAGTTGAGTAATGTTAAACTGGTTGATCGTGGAGTAAAAATGATTATGGGAGAAATTCCAGTTTCATATGAAGAAGCTTCTGAATTATTAAAAAAATACGGCAGCGTGAGAAATGCTGTTGACAATTATAATAAGTAAAAAAGGTTTTACGAAAAATGTGAGCATCACGAGTATTTAACCGCAAAGTTCACAAAGGTTTTTCGCAAAGGTCACGAAGGTTTAACTTGAAATGTAAAACTTCAAAAAACAAGTTTTTTTGAGATCGCAAAGATGGTGTCGATCTTTGTCAAAGTTTCAAACTTTGACAAAGATTTCAAACTTGAAACCTGAAACTTTTTAAACTTGAAACTAAAAACAAAAAATGGCAACAAATAAAGAATTACTAGGAAAAGGAATTAAATATTTATCAGGTTCATTGCCATTATTATTTATTGGTCCGTCCTTAATTTATAATGCTTTTATGAATCAGCATACAAATTGGCATTATTTAGTTTTAGGAATTGGGATTGTGGCTTGTTTGAGTGCTATGTTTTTAATTTTCTACGGATTGAAAATCATTATGAAGGGTTTGTTTAATGACTAATTTGTATCTTCATAAAAATTAAATAATTATGGATATTGAAACGAAATCAGACGGGATTCTTCAAAAAATTGATAATACAAAAGAACTTTACTGCAACTTACAATTTAGATATTGAAAATGCTCTAGAAAACATTAAAAGTAAGGAATTCTTTACTGAGGATCAAGCTAAAGAAATTGCTCAAAAATGGGGAAGAGAATAACTTTATCTGGTTACGATTCAATCTATAATTAACAAATTACAACACCCGAAAATCCAAAAAATATTCATGGAAAGTTTAATTCACATTCAAAAAACCTTTGAGAAAGTCGCTTATATTGATAAAAAGATTAACAATCGGGAGTTTGAAGATTGTGTTTTTAAAAACTGTGATTTCTCAAATAGTAATTTTGGCTATAATACTTTTTTAGACTGCGAATTTATTGATTGTAATCTGTCGATGACAAGCTTATTTAGTACAAGCTTGAAGAATGTTACTTTCAAAAATTGTAAACTTCTTGGAATTGCTTTTAATGAATGTGACGATTTCCTATTTCAGGTTTATTTTGAAGAAAGCACTTTGGATTATGCTATTTTTTCGAATAAAAAAATGCCCAAAACTAAGTTCATCAATTGTTCTGTAAGAGAAGTAACTTTTATAGGAACGAACTTAACAAGTTCGGTTTTTGATAATTGTAACCTGGAAGGAGCGATTTTTAACGATACACAATTGGCAGCCGTTAATTTTAAAACCGCTTACAATTATAAAATTGATCCCGAATTTAATCCAATGAGAAAAGCACAATTTTCAAATGACGGAATTGTTGGACTTTTGGATAAATATGACATTAAGATTGTATAAAAAAATATGCCACGAATCTCACTAATTTTCGCGAATTTTATGTTTTGATATATCCCGATTAAAATTTTAATTCGGGAGAATTCGTGAAATTCGTGGCAAAAAAAATATAATTATGGAAGCAACTGAATCTTATTTAGAAAGTGTTAAAAAGCAATTTTTGTATTATAAAATGTTGGGAGAAAAAGCAATGGATCAATTAGAACCAAATCAGCTTTTTGTTTCAATAAATGAAGACACCAATAGTATTACTACTATAATCAAGCATATTTCGGGTAATATGCTTTCGCGCTGGACAGATTTCCTGACAACTGACGGCGAAAAAGAATGGCGCAACCGTGATGCCGAATTTGAAAATGATCTACAATCTAAAGAGGAAGTTTTAGAAGCCTGGAATAAAGGCTGGGATTGTTTTCTGGGTGCTTTGAACAATTTAAAAGCGGATCAACTTTCTGATATTATTTATATTCGTAACGAAGGTCATACGGTTATTGAAGCCATAAACAGACAATTGGCGCATTATCCGTATCATATTGGTCAGATTGTTTTTTATGCCAAACAATTAAAAAATAGCAGTTGGGATAGTTTGTCAATTCCAAGGAATAAATCAGGAAATTATAATGCTGAAAAGTTTGCCAAGGAAAAAGAAATCAAGAACTTTACTGATGATGAATTGAAAAGATTGAAATAAGAATTATTGTTATATTTATTTCGGAATTATAAATATGAAAGACAACAAAAACGAAACACATCATTTCTTGCCTAGTGGAGAATGGGAAGGATTTTATTGTTATTCTAATTCGCCTCACCAACATAAAATGTCTATCGAATTGAATTTTGCAAATTCTATTATTTCCGGTTCGGGAATTGATGATGTAGCCTCGTTTCGATGGAATGGTTCTTATAATTTAGAGCATTTTAAAATTAAAATGGTCAAAAAATATTCGACACATATCATTAATTATAGTGGCGATATTGACGAAAATGGTATTTGGGGGCTTTGGGATAATCCTGAAGATTTGAGTTTTTTTGCTGATATTTCGCCAAACGTTCTTCGACAAGCGCAAGCTATGACAAAAGGAGGTTTTCATATCTGGCCAAAAGCAGTAAAGAGCGAATCTAAAGAGGAAGTCAGAGAAGAAGTAAAAGAATCTAAAAAATTAAAAGAGTTCTATATTCAGAAAATTTAGATCTTATTGATATATAATACAATTGGTACTTGATTAACCGTTAACTTTCTAGCCCTGATGGGAGGGAAAATCCTTTTACTTTTTTCTTTAAAAAGTAAAAGATTGGAAGGAACAGCAGGAAACAGCTCCAAAAAAAATAACTTAAATTTAAAATGAAAAAAATTATATTCCTTTTACCGTTACTAACATTATTATCTTGTTATGATGCGGAACACAATTGCAAAGATTTTAAAAACGGAAAATTCAAATTTGAGTTTGATGTAAATGGTGTTAAAAAAACAACCCTTTTTGAGCGTAAAGATGGTATTGAAATAGAAACTTTTGAAGGTAAGACAGATACCTCGACAGTGCGCTGGGTAAGCGATTGCGAATATATTTTGCAAAAGAAACATCCGAAAAATATGGCGGAAGAAAAAGCAATCAATATGAAGATTTTAACGACTTCTAAAGATTCTTATACTTTTGAATTTGGAATGGTGGGCTCTGATCAAAAACAACGCGGAACGGTACATAAAGTTGAATAAACTAGAAAAAGTCTCAAATTTGAGACTTTTTTTTTATCTCCACTTGAGAAAAAACCTTTGCCTCTCTGCTCCTTTGCATCTTTGTCCCTTTTTAAAAAATAATCAGAGGTGTTTCTTTTACATTTCTTTTTTATGTCTTACATTAGAACCTAAATCTTACGCATGAAAAATACCATTTCGCATAGAGTCGCTGACTTTTTAAAGGACTTTCCTCCTTTTAGTTTTTTACATCAAAAAGACTTGGAAAAACTGTCTGAACAAATTTCTATTGTTTACAAAGATAAAGATGCCGTGATATTTGCCGAAAATGATAAAACACATGATTCTTTTTATGTGGTTCATAAAGGCGCTGTAGCACTCAAAAAAAATCAGAAAAACAATGTTCTTGACATGTGCGATGAAGGTGATATTTTTGGATTACGTCCGCTTTTGGCACAGGAAAATTATATTATGGAAGCTGTCGCTTATGAAGAAACCATTTTATATGCGATTCCAATTGCGGTTTTTAGACCTTATGCTCTGGAAAACAGAACCGTTGGTAATTTCCTGATCGAAAGCTACGCCTCAAATACCCGAAATCCATATTCTGATATTCACAAAGATAAGTTATACGGAGACGATATTGTACATGATCAATTGCATTCTAATAAAGATTCGTTTGATTTACAGCCTATAAAATATTCCAAAAAAATTGTCACTTGCAGTCCGTCTACAACAGCTAGAGATATTGCAAAAATCATGAATAAGAAAAAGGTCGGCGCCATTTTAATCGTTGACGAAATGCTGCCAATTGGTATTATTACGGATAAAGATTTACGCAATAAAATCGTAACAGGCGATTTTTCGATCATGACTACGGCAGAAACTATTATGACGAAACCTGTTATTACATATCCAAAGAAAATGACGGTTACTGAGGCACAAATGGCAATGATGAAAAGTAATATTAGTCATTTGTGTCTTACTAAAGACGGAACTACTAATACTAAAGCTGTTGGGATTTTATCGAAACATGATGTTATGGTGGCTTTAGGAAATAATCCTGCTGTTTTAATAAAGGCCTTAAAAAGGGCTAAAAAACCTAAAGAAATCAAACCTATTCGTGCGAGAATAATGCAATTGCTTCAGGGGTATTTAGATCAAAACATTCCAATGACGTTGATTTCTAAAATCATAACGGAGCTGAATGAAGCTTGTACAACGCGCGTTATTGAAATGTGTATTGAAAAAATGAGTAGTCCGCCACCTGTCAAATTTGCCTGGTTAGCTTTGGGTAGTCAAGGCCGAAGTGAGCAAATGCTGCACACAGATCAGGATAATGCGATTGTTTATGAAAATGTTTCTGAAGTTTTTAGGGAGGAAACAAAAGTCTATTTTTTAAAATTTGCTTCATTAGTAAATAAAGGTTTATTTGATATTGGCTACGATTATTGTCCTGCCGAAATGATGGCTTCAAACCCTAAATGGTGTATGAGCCTTGATGAATGGAAAGACAAAGTCCATCACTGGATCACGAATCCGGGGAAAAATGAGGTTTTATTGTCTTTCATTTTCTTTGACTATAGTCTAACTTATGGTGATGCGGAAGTCACGAATGAGCTTTCTGATTTTATTTTTGAAAATATAAAAGCAAACCCTATTTTTTATGTTCATTTAGTGAGCGGTGCTTTGCAAAGCCCTTCTCCTACTGGTTTTTTCAGACAGTTTCTGGTAGAACAAGATGGTGCAAACAAAGATAATTTTGATATTAAAAGACGTGCTTTAATGCCGCTTACAGATGCTGCACGTGTTTTAATTTTGTCGCATTCGGTAAAAGGAATCAGTAATACGGCAGAACGTTTTGAAAAATTAGCAGAGTTAGAACCCAATAACAGCGAGTTGTATTTGTCATGCTCTTATTCGTTTAAAGCTTTATTGAAATTTAGAACCAAACAAGGTCTTTTACACAACGATTCAGGGCAATTTATTGCGTTGGAATCTTTGTCTAAAATGGAAAAGATTAAGCTAAAAAGAACTTTCAAAACCATAAAAGAACTTCAGGAATTAATTAGCGTAAGATTTAATGTTTCAAACGTGGTATAAGTATGGCTTTATTTAATTTTTGGAAAAAAGAAGAAAATCTATTTGATGAAAATATCAGCATTGAGGAAACAAGATTTGTAGTTTTAGATACTGAAACTACAGGTTTTAATTATGATAATGACCGGATATTATGTATTGGCGCGCTCATTTTGCAAAACAATATCATATCTATTCAGGATAGTTTTGAGCTATATATTGAACAGGATCATTACGATAAGGCAACTGCTCAGATTCATGGTATTTTGAAAGCTTTTGTAATTCAACGACCTTCAGAGTTAGAAGCTTTACAACAATTCTTATTATTTTTAGGAGATTCTGTAATCATTGCGCATCACACTACTTTTGATGTTACTATGATCAATAAAGCCTTAGAAAGAAATGGTTTGCCAGAATTGACCAACAAATGTTTAGACACTGCTATTTTATACAAAAAGACCTTAATCAAATCGCATTTGTTTGAGAGAAAAGATCATTACACTTTAGATGATCTTGCCGATAAATTTGACATTTCTAAGAAAGACCGACATACTGCTTTGGGCGATGCTTATATTACGGCAATCGCCTTTTTGAAGATTGTAAGTAAATTGAGAGAGAAAAAAGAGATTAATCTGAATTTGTTATTCAAGTAAGAAACATTTAATTACTTGTAAAATCACTTTCTTTGGCATATAAATACAGTCTGTTATATTTCAAACTCTTTTGTGAATATTTGCCTAGAGAATCAGGTTTACGATTTATCTTTTTAGTGACATAATCTTCTTTTTTTAAAATCACTTTATATGCCAAATTTGATTTTACTTCAATGCAAAAATATCCCGTACTGTCTGTTTGGGTCTTATAACCATTTATATCTATAGAAACATTTTCAATGGGTATTTCTGTATCATAGTCGTATACATGTCCATTAAATTTATTACTGTCTATACAACTGGAAAACAGTAATACAATAAAAATAAATTTACTTTTCATATCAAACCTTTAATGTCTATTTCTTTTATTTAATTTCCTAGCCAGGAACATTAAATAAAGACAAATGTAGACTTAGCATCTACGATAAGGAGTCTACTATAAATTATAAAAATATAATTATAGGGTTTATCAGAGAAAGAATAGTACAAAAAAACCGCTAAGAAAATCTTAGCGGCTTTTATTTTTATTCTAAAACGAGTCCTATTTGTCCATCGTCATCTAATTCTGTTTCAACCGAATCATCTTCCTCTAATTCCGGTTTTTCCGGAACTTCTTCAACGGGTTCTTCATAAGGTAACGGATCTAAAAGATTAACCTGTTTTAATTTTTCAGTAGTCAACTGATTTCCTAATGCTTTAAGACCTTTTATGGCAATAAAATCCTCTACATCTATATGTAAATCTTCTTTTTGAACTCCTTTTACTTTTGCATAAACCAATTGTGCCACCGGACGATAATCTGTTGATACGATCTCTAATTGTGAATTTGGATGTTCTGTAATAAAACTTTCTTCCTTTTCTGTTTCAACCAAGAAACGTTTCAAATAATAACGTTCTTTTTCTCCATCGTAATAAATCGCCGAAATTGGTTTCTTAGGATTCCATTTCTCCAAAACAATCATATCCTCATCAAAATGGGTTGATAATTCCGGTATAATAACCTTCAGTTTACCTGTTTGATTAATGATTAAGATTTTATCACTTGGTTTAAATTCACCTAATAATTCTCCCCTTGCATCAACATTCAGACGTTTTACGGTATCATCAAACCAAACTTTTCTTGGCAATAAAGTCGAAATTCCTTTCTCTTTTAATTCAATTTTCTTGATTGGGTATTTAGTAACCAAATTTCCTTTTGAAGCACGGCCTTTTATCGCCAATTTGGCAAAATCAATATCAAATTTTAATTTCTTGATCGTTCCAACCTGACGCAATAAAATGGTAATGACCTCAGCTTCCCCATTTGGATTATGCGAAAAATAAACTACTTGTGAACCAGCCGTTTCATTCGTCAAATCATAAGGTTTATCACGTGTAACACCAGAAACATTGAATCGTTTGATATAAGAAGGTCCTGATTTTCCATCACGATACATCATGTTGTAAATCGTTCGTTTATCGCTCTTATCAAAAATTGCAACGTGAATAATATCTTTACCCACAAATGTTTTGGCATCGACTTTTGTGACAAGCATTTTTCCGTCACGAAGAAATACAATTACATCATCGATATCAGAACAATCGGTAAGATATTCGTCTTTTTTCAAGCTTGTTCCAACAAAACCTTCTTCGCGGTTTACGTATAGTTTTGTGTTACGTAAAACTACTTTTGTAGCCTCAACGTTGTCAAAAACACGAAGTTCTGTTTGACGCTCACGACCTTTTCCGTATTTCTCTTTTAATTTTGTAAAATACGCAATCGCAAAATCTGTCAAATGCTCCAGATTGTGCTCTACTTCTTTCATTTCGTCTTCTAACTTAGCGATAAAATCATCGGCTTTATCAGAGTCAAAACGAGTAATACGAATCATAGGAATCTGAGTCAGTCTTTGCAAATCGTCATCGTTGATTTCTCTAACGAATGATTTTTTGAAAGGCTCAAATCGATCGTACAAATATTTATAAAGAGATTCTCTATCTGAATATAATTTGAAATCAATGTACATTTCTTCACGAATGAAGATTTTCTCTAAAGTAGAGAAATGCCATTTATTCTTTAATTCTTCTAATTGAATTTCTAATTCCTGACGAAGTAAATCTACTGTTCTGTGCGTCGAAATTTTCAACATTTCAGAAACTCCGATAAACAACGGCTTATTATCTTCAATAACACAACCTAAAGGCGCTACAGAAGTTTCGCAAGCTGTAAAAGCAAACAAAGCATCGATAGTTTTATCCGGAGAAACACCTGGGAAAAGGTGAATTAATATCTCAACATCTGCAGCTGTATTATCTTCGATTTTCTTGATTTTGATTTTACCTTTATCATTGGCTTTCAAAATACTATCAATCAAAGTCGTTGTATTGGTCGAAAACGGAATTTGCGTAATTACCAAGGTATTCTTGTCTAATTGTGCAATTTTAGCACGCACACGCACACGTCCGCCACGAAGTCCGTCATTATAATTCGACACATCGGCAATACCTTGTGTCATAAAATCAGGATATAATGTAAAGGCTTTTCCTTTTAAAATCTTGATCGAAGCATCAATTAATTCATTAAAGTTATGCGGTAATACTTTAGTCGAAAGACCAACCGCAATACCTTCTGCTCCTTGTGCCAAAAGCAACGGAAACTTTACCGGAAGATTGTTTGGTTCTGCACGACGACCATCGTACGAAACACCCCAATCGGTAATTTTTGGAGAATATAAAACCTCTAAAGCAAATTTAGATAAACGCGCCTCGATATAACGAGAAGCCGCAGCTCCATCACCCGTTAAGATATTTCCCCAGTTTCCCTGGCAATCAATCAATAAATCTTTCTGACCAATTTGTACCATCGCATCACCAATACTCGCATCTCCGTGTGGGTGATACTGCATGGTGTGTCCTACAACATTTGCAACTTTATTATAACGACCATCATCTAATTCTTTAAGCGAGTGCATAATACGACGCTGAACCGGTTTAAAACCATCTTCAATAGCCGGAACTGCACGTTCAAGAATTACATAAGAAGCGTAATCCAAAAACCAGTCTTTGTACATACCCGTTACTTTGGTAATAACGTCTTCTCCTTCTTCTTCCTGATTTTCGTAAAAATGCTGTCCTTCAAAATTCTTAGCATTTACACTAATAATTTCTTCAGAATCATCTCCTTCCTGATTATCATCAAACTGGTTTTCCTCAGAATTATTCTCGTCGTCGTTCGGAATTATGTTATCGTCTTCTTCGTCTTTCATTTATTTATATTCGAAATTATAAATTTGTATTTTTATTCTGAAAAATTTGATCTCCTTATCAAATCAAAATTAGTATATTCTTAATTCGAATTATACTTATCCAGAATAGTATTTTTTAAAATATACGGTTTTAATTCTTTATAACTAAAAAAAATCTCAGGTTCTCCGCCTGCAAAACCTACTAATTCATATGGAGCATAAGAAAAGGTAATTCCTGTTGGCAAAATATAAAAATTGTTAGCAAGTTTTATTGGAGTTAATAATTCATCACCGTAATCTGATCTTATCTTATTTCCATAAAAATCAATAAAATTTTCATCTTTTGTGTTTAGAATTTGTGCTATTTCTATTTTTTTTCCAGTACTTACTTCGTAATTATCATATGATGTATGATACATACCGTGTGCTCCACCCATATAATTGTACCAATAATCAGAAACTACATAAATATTTGAATCAATAAAAATAGGCGAACTAACAGATAAACTTTCTGTCGTGTAATTGTCCTCATTACTTACCGCTTTTTTAATATCAAAATTATGTTTCCATTTATGATGATTTTTTATACTAACCGAATCAATAGGCAAATACTTTAAATTTGAACTTAAAGCTTCAAAGCTTTTATCATTTGATAAAATTTCTCCTAAAAAAATATAATCCCTTGATGGGGTATAATCTTTTGCTATCCCTTTTTTATAAGTTTTTCCGGTATCAAATAATGTATAATCAATTTTATCAAAGCATTTATAAGATGGAAATTTTTTACTTGGATAAATTTTATATGTTTTTTTATTATAGATGCACTCTATAAACATTTCATTAGTGAATAAATTGTATAATTTAAGATTGCAAATAGTTTTCTCGTTTTCATTCCTGTCATAATACACTTCGCCTGTGTAGAAATCCTCTTTCTCATTTTTTATTAATCCAAAGCCAAAGATTTGTTTTTCTCCATCAATATAAAGATTACCTGACTTCCAATATCCTCCAAATTCTTCAGTCAATTTATTAGAAATATGAATTTGAATTTTTTTATCATTATCTAATTTCCCTTCAAAAGAATAGATAAAAGGAGCTTCGATTTTTAATGTATCACCACCTATTACTATTGTATTTTCTTTAATTTTATAAATTAAACTCTCGTTTTTTTCTTCAATTTTTACTTCACTTACAGGCTTAGGCACAATTACTGATTTCTTCTCATCATTTTTTGACTGACAAGAAAAACATAACGCGATTATCAATAAACCCAGAATAGTTTTTCTCATAAAATTAAACCTCAGCTTCAACCGTATCCAATTCCACCTTCAAGTTCTTGATGATAAATTCTTGCCTGTCAGGTGTATTTTTTCCCATATAGAAAGACAATAATTGCTCAATCGAGGTATTTTTATCCATCATAATTGGGTCAAGGCGAATCGTTTCTCCAATAAAATTCTTGAACTCATCTGGCGAAATCTCTCCCAAACCTTTAAATCGGGTGATTTCCGGTTTTGGTTTTAGTTTTTCGATCGCATCTTTTCGTTCTTCTTCTGAATAACAATAGATTGTTTCTTTCTTATTTCGAACCCTGAAAAGTGGCGTTTGCAAGATATACAAATGCCCTTCTTTGATTAATTCAGGGAAAAATTGAAGGAAAAATGTAATCAACAACAAACGAATGTGCATTCCATCGACATCGGCATCGGTTGCGATTACGATATTGTTGTAACGTAATTTTTCCAATCCGTCTTCGATATCCAGAGCTGCCTGGAGTAAGTTGAATTCTTCATTTTCATAAACAATTTTCTTACTCATTCCGTACGAATTCAAAGGCTTACCACGTAAACTGAAAACTGCCTGAGTATTCACGTCACGCGACTTTGTAATAGATCCGGAAGCCGAATCTCCCTCGGTAATAAAAAGTGTACTTTCTAAGTTTCTTGGGTTTTTAGTATCCGGAAGATGTGCGCGGCAATCTCTTAATTTTTTATTATGAAGATTGGCTTTTTTAGCACGATCTGTTGCCAGTTTTCTAATTCCTGACAATTCTTTTCTCTCGCGTTCAGCTTGCAAAATTTTACGTAATAAAGCTTCTGCCGTTGGTGTATTTTTATGTAAATAATTATCTAGTTTGTTCTTCACAAAATCATTTACAAAAGTACGAACTGAAACTGCTGGAGTTCCGTCATCAGACCCCATATCTGTAGAACCTAATTTGGTTTTGGTCTGAGACTCAAAAACCGGTTCCATAACCTTAATACTAATCGCACTCACAATCGATTTACGAACGTCTGACGCTTCGAAGTTTTTGTTGTAAAACTCACGAATCGTTTTTACAATCGCTTCTCTGTAAGCGGCTAAGTGCGTTCCTCCTTGTGTGGTATTCTGACCGTTGACAAAGGAGTGATATTCTTCGCTGTATTGCGTTTTACTGTGCGTTAAAGCGATCTCGATATCATGATCTTTTAAGTGAATAATTGGATATTCAAGGTCTTCTTCACTAATTGTTTCTTCTAATAAATCTCTAAGACCATTTTCAGAAATATATTTTTCACCATTAAAAATAATCGTCAAACCATTGTTTAGGTAACAATAGTTTTTGACCATTTTAATTACATATTCCATACGGAATTTGTAATTTTTAAAGATGGTTTCATCTGGCGTAAAAGTAACTTTTGTTCCTTTTCGCTTTGTTGTATCAATTATATCTTCTTCAAGAACCAGATTTCCTGCTGAGAATTCTGCTCCTTTTTGTTTATCATCACGAACAGATTCTACACGGAAATAATTTGAAAGTGCATTTACGGCTTTTGTTCCGACACCGTTCAAACCTACTGATTTCTGGAAAGCTTTAGAATCATACTTTCCTCCTGTGTTCATTTTTGAAACTACATCAACTACTTTTCCTAACGGAATTCCACGTCCGTAATCACGAACCGAAACCGTTTTATCCTTGATAGTCACTTCAATAGTTTTCCCCGAGCCCATTACGAACTCATCGATACAGTTGTCTAAAACCTCTTTTAACAGAATATAAATACCATCATCCGGCGAAGATCCGTCTCCCAATTTTCCGATATACATCCCCGGACGCATACGGATATGTTCTTTCCAATCGAGTGATCGAATATTATCTTCGGTATATTGATTTTGCTCTAGCATAAAGTAAATTGGATTTTTGGCTAATGTACCATTTATAGTCAAAAAATGAAAGCGTATTTTTTTTTTGTTATGATTAATAACAGCTTTAAATCCTATTTAAATTGATTTTAAAATAATACGACCATTAAAAGTATAAAAAATCAGCTTTTAAACAAAAAAAAACTATTTGATTCCCAGTACTTCTTTCGCCAAATCAATCATTTCGGGAGTTCCCGTATTTTTATTTTTCTCGTCAGAAAGTTTCACAACACCTTCCCAATGTCTGTTTTCCATTTTAACTTCTGTCAATTTTATAACCATATTCATAGATGGCAGACCTACATCATTGGTAAAATTGGTTCCAATTCCAAATGACATTTTAATTTTATCTTTACAAAAATCACTTATGTTTTTTACTTTATCATAATTCAAAGAATCCGAGAAAACAATTACTTTCGATTGCGGATCAATTCCCATTTTAGTATAATGCGAAATTACTTTTTGCGCAAAATCAATTGGATCTCCACTATCATGACGCACTCCATCAAAAAGTTTGGAGTATTTTTTATCAAACTGACTGAAGAAAATTTCACTAGTATAAGTGTCTGTCAAGGCAATACCCAGATCTCCACCATAAACTTGTGTCCAATGTTCAAGACTCATAAAATTAGCCATTTTAAACCCGTACTGCGCCGCATGAAACATAAACCATTCGTGTGCATGTGTTCCTAAAGGCCTCATGTTATTAACCATCGCAAAGTGTACATTACTGGTTCCTATAAAACTTTGAGAACCAAAAGTTCGCAACGTATCGTTTATCAAAACATGTACATCATAAGAATGACGGCGTCTTGTACCAAATTCCAAAATCGAAACTCCTAGCTTATTATAATTATCAATTTTGTTTTTAGTAAGCTCTTTTACAGCTTCATCATTTAAACGGATTAAGTGATTAGATTTATAAAAAAGTTCCGAAATTAATGCCATCAAAGGTACTTCCCATAAAATCGTACGATACCAATACCCTTCAACAGTAACTTTTATATCGGATCCTTCCTGACTAATTTGAACTTCTGAAGGATCATAGATATATCCTTGCAAAAAATCAAAATAAGTGGGATCCAAATAAGGACAATGATGTGATAAGTACAGCTTTTCCTCTTTTGTTAATCGCAAGTCTGCCATAGCATCGACTGATTTTCGAAGTAAATCTCCAAAACCCGGCGGAAAACTATGCTTTCCTCTATTTATAAAACCATAACGAACTCTTGCCTTTGGAAAAAGTTTTATTACAGTATGCTGCATCGTAAATTTATAGAAATCATTATCTAATATTGATTTCAGGAAAGTTGTTTCCATAATCTGGCTACTATATTAATTTTCAAAACCCTAATTGCTAAGATACGCCAATTCGATAAAAGAAGAAAACTCTTTAAACAAACATTATGGCTACATTAATTTTGGAACTATTTTAAAAGCTGCAAGAGCTTGATTAGAGAGAAAAAAAGTTATAAATCGACCATATTTTCTGTTATAAGTAACCTGAAATTCTAATGCTCCATTTTTTTCTTTTGGATTTTCAATCTTGACATGCTCATCTTTTTTATTCAAATAATAAAGATCCTCGAGTCTTGAAATATTTTTAATTTGAAAGGTTATTTTATCACCATCATTTGCATGAACAACTCCTGAGTATGGAGCTGAAATTTCACAGGAATTATCTACAAATTCATTATAAATAAGTGGTCCGTTTAAAAAGGCGTCTTTATTTCCTGTGTTACCTGCATACATTGACGACTCCGGAAAATGTTTCATGTAGAAATATTCAGGAGCCATATCAAAATAAATGGGCGTAAATTTCTTTACGCTAACCTGACGCTTTTCATCAAAATATCCTTGCCCCCATGTCGCATCAACTAATATCCATTTTCCATCAATCTGAACCGTATTCCAGGCATGATTTGATCCTAATCTTTTTCTGCCAATATCATTCAGTATTATTTTAGAATCTCCGGTTACAACCTGACATTTTAATCCGCACAATGTCGCCAAATGCTGGTACAACAAAGAAAACCCCTCGCATACTGCTTTTTTAGATCTAAATGCTTTCTGGGTGGTACTTACATGCGCCAATTGAATTTGTTTAGCATTCTCCGATTCATTCTTAGAAGTAAAAGATTTTGGTTTTGGCGGATCTAAATAAGTCTTTAAGTCATAATCCAAATTCAATGCAATCCAACTATAAATTGCTCTTGCTTTATCTTGTTCTGATATGAAATCTTTTTGAATTCTTTCTGCTAATTTTTCTGTACTGCCAAAACTTGGGTACTTTAAAACAATACTATCTATGGCACTATATTTTTGAGAATAAGACGAATTTAAAAAAACAATATTCAAAAAAAGGAAGACAAAGGCGATTTTTCTTATTGCCATAATAGGTAATTAGGTTTAGGAGAGGTTAAAATTTAGTGAATTTATTTTGGAACTATTTTAAAGGAAGCTATACTGTTTTGATATAGAAAAAAAGTAATATACGAACCGATTCTTTTATCATAAGTAACCTGAAATTCTAACGCTCCTCTTACTTCTTTAGGATTTTCGATTTTAGCAGCCTGTCCTTTTTTCAAATAAAAAAGTGTGTCGGTTTTTGAAATGTTTTTAATTTTAAAAGTGATTTTATCACCATCATTTGCTTCAATTATTCCTGAATTTGGTGATAAAATTTCATTATCGCCTTCAATAGTTACATCAAAAATCAAAGGTCCATTTAGAAAGTCATCTTTGTTTAGTTTTTCATTTAGATAAACTCCCGAATCAGGAAAATGTTTCGCAAAAAAGTATTTGGGATCAGTATCAAAATAAACAGAATTAAAATAATTTACCATTGTTCTTTTGTTACTGTCATAATATCCTTGTCCCCAGGTTGCATCGACCAAAATCCATTTTCTATCAATTTGCACGGTATTCCAGGCATGATTTGATTGTGAATTTTGACGGCCAATATCACTTAATAATCGTTTGGAATCACCCCGGATAACTTCGGATTTTAAACCAACTAAAGTAGCTAAACGCTGATATAAAAGCGTAAAACCTTCGCAAACTGCTTTTTGAGAATCAAATGCTTTTTGCCAGGTTTTGTCCTTTAATGCTTCTATCTGTTTTTGCTTTTCAGCTTCAGTTCTATAGCTAAATCTTATTGATTTTGGAGGATTGAGATATGATTTATAATCGTACTTTATATTTAAAGCAATCCAGCTGTAAATCGCTCTTGCTTTATCATGTTCAGACGTGAAATCTTTTTGAATTCTTTCTGCCAGACTTTCTGTAGAACTAAAATGTTTGGGATATTTCAATACAATCTTATCAATCGCATCATATTTTTGAGAATACGACGAATGCGGAAAAATAAAACTCAGGAAAAGAAATATAAAGGCAATCTTTTTTATTGTCATGGTTTAAAAACTAGACTTAATAATGTCTTTTAATTCCTTATCTAACTCTGCATTTGAAATTTTATTTTCTACTAGGTCAAAATTTGCATTAAAAGTTGGTAATGAGTAAGTCGCTTTTATTTGCGCTCCGTATCTTGGTAAAGCATTATTAGCGATTTCCAAAACCGAAGCTCCTCCTCTTGGACCTGGCGAAGTTGCTAATAATAACATTGTTTTTTGCTGAAAAACTTCTTTCATAATTCTGGAACACCAATCAAAAAGATTTTTGAAAGCTGCGGAGTAATTCCCATTGTTTTCTGCCAAAGAAACAACCAAAAGATCAGCACTTTCAATCTTTTTCAGAAATGCTTTTGCAAGTTCATGCTGGCCAATTTCTTTTTCTAAATCAACACTAAATAATGGCATTGCAAAATCGTTCAAATCTAAAACTTCAACTTCTGCGTTTTCAAATAAACTTGCTGCATAAGTTGCAAAATGTTTATTGATCGAATGCTGACTGTTACTTCCTCCAAAGGCTACAATTTTCATATTTATTTTATTTTATGTTAATTGATTTTTTTGCCACTGATTGCACTGATTTAAAAGATTTTTCTAAAAAAATAAATTCTAATCTGTGTAAATTTGTGGCATATTTCATTTTGGGATTTCAAAAATCTTCTTTTTTATTTCAACAGAATAATCATTTGGCGCAATTTGCCCTCCAAACGACTTGGCATAAACCTTAGTAAACTCAGCTCCAAAATATAAAATTATAGCTGAATAATATACCCAAACTAAAATAATAATTACAGATCCCGCCGCTCCGTAAACACTAGCAATAGTTGAATTCCCTAAATAAAATCCTATTGCAAATTTACCAATCATAAAAAGAACTGCCGTACAAACGGCGCCAATAAAAGCATCTTTCCATTTTATGATTCCGTCTGGTAAAGTTCGGAATATAATTGCGAAAAGCAATGTGATACTTCCTAAAACAATCACTAAATTTATAACATAAAATAAATATATGGTACTATCTGCCAGATAAATCTTTAACCTGGAATTTAAGACATCTAAAGTTGCATTTAGCATTAAACTGACCAGCATCAAAAATCCAACAGAAACTATCATGGAGAAGGACATGATTCGGTTTTGAATGAATTTTTTCAGCCCTTTATTCGGTTTCGCACGCAATCCCCAAATAAAATTAATAGAGCTCTGAATTTCTGCAAAAACTCCTGAAGCACCTATTAATAACATCACAACTCCAAAAACGGTTACAAAAACATTACTATCAGATAATTGCACATTTTTAATTGCATCCTGAATCTGGATTGCAGCGTCGTTACCAACTAAACGATTTATTTGTCCGTAGAGTTCACCTGTTACAGCTTCTTCTCCAAAAAAGAAACCGCAAATCGTAATGATTATAATCAATAATGGCGGTAATGCAAATATGGTATAGTAGGATAATGCAGCGCTTAGTTTAATAGCGTTGTCATCATTGAATTCTAAAAAAGTCGTTTTGAGTAAATACCAGATTTTTGATAAAATATTTTGCTTATCCACAAGATTAAATTTTTGAGATTCTCTCAAAATTATGAAATTTCCGAAAATTTTGAATTGTTGCTTTTTTCGTAAATATTACATTTTTACCATGTGGTTTTGAGTTTCTTTTTATTTTGAAACCTTGTCATATTCCTCATCCGTCCCGAAATTTTTGAATTTAAGCATTCTTTTGAATTCATTTCGTGTTGGCTTAATCAAATAGGACATTGAATCTAATTTTTCACCTTTAATACTTGTTACGGAATCCAACTTTTTTAGATCACCAGGCAAATAAATTTCTTTTATCCTGAGTTTATTATTTTTTAAACTTAAAAAATTTATTCTCCAGAAAATAGAATCTTTCATGCTCATTATTAACTGACCATCAATCCGTTTTAGTTTATGATAATATGATAGCCTAAAAAATGTATCTATAGAAACTGTCGTAAATTCGATTGAATCTCCAATTTTATGCAAACTAGACTTTTCATTTGTATCTTTATTTGTTACCTCATTTCCAACAATTTTATATTGTTGCTTAATAGAATCAAATTCGGTTTTATGAATTTTATATTTCCAGAAATACTTATATATCATTCTATCTTCTTCAATTCTTAAAAAAGTAGAATCTTTATCGATGTAAACACCTCTAAATCTAATTGGAAAATGATCCATTTCGCTATCATTGTTTGGTTGTGGACTTTCGAAATAAAAGATAAAACAATCTGGACACGGACGCATTCTTATTTTTTTACAGGAAGTTAAAACGACAAGTAAAACGAGAATTAATACTATCTTTTTCATGGCTATTTTTACTGATAATGACAGAAAATCCCTTTATCATAAATCGTCCACAAACTTGCTTTTTGATTGGCAGCTTTTAATACACAGTTTGCCCAGGTATTACAGGTATAAAATAAACTATAACTTCCTTTAGCTTCATAAAAAGCATCTTTCTTTCCGTAGCTATAACCTTGAATCCATTCCGGGCTTGTGGGATTATTGAAGCTTTCTGAAATATAAGTTACTAACTTTTTATAATCTTCTTTTGAAATCAGAATACGTTTGCAGTTTTCGCCTTCTCTTAATTGTTTAAAAAATGTGGTGTGCATTGCCGAAGAGCTTACTCCAAAAATCGCTTTTAAGGCTGTGCTTGCTTTTAGGTCTGACCATTCTGGCGTGTGCAAATAAAATCCTTTATCGCCCCAGCCAAAAGCTACAAACTGCATTACACTATCTTTTGATTGGGTCTGACTGAATTGGATTTCGTTTCGCCAATCTTTAATTTCAGTTGTAATTGGAACTACAATGTCAGTGTGAACTCCATTGGAAAGGATGTAAATAGGAATTGCGTCTTTTTCATCAACTTTTGCGATATCTGAATTAACGGTGATTTTAGAAATCAAATAAACAGAGATTACATATAAAACAAGAAAAGTAATGATTCCGAGGATAGTCCAGCCCAGAAATTTGAAGGTCTTTTTTAGCATTTGGTTGGTTGTTATTAGGTTTATAAAATGGTCTTTTTTGTTGTAACCAATTTTTGAGCCAAAAAATTAAAAATGTTAAAATTTTATTTTCCTTATTTTACTTAAACCCCCTAAAGTCTTGATTCTACAACTACCCCAGATTAGAATGGAAAGCATTTTTTATGAATTTATATTTTTTGCGGCGATAAAAAAGCGACTGAAAGAAGCTCTTTTTATGCCAGACAAAAAAATATATTCAGGAAAAATCTTGAAGTGTAAAGCTGGAAACAGGTTCTAAAAAAATGGCACACAGATGATGCGGGTTTGAACAGATTTATACGGATTTCTTTTTACTTTGACTTTTTGTTTCTCGCAGATTCTTCAGATTTATTTTGAAAACAAATTGTCATCCTGAGCGAAGTCGAAGGCTCACTAAACTTTGACGGGCTTCTCCCGAAGTTTCGGGACGCTCAGCCTGACAATCGCTATCTTTCGAGCATAAAAAAACTGCTGAATTTCTCCAGCAGTTTAGTCTTGTTTCTAAAATCTTGATTCTATAATCTTGACTCTATTCTCCAGAACTTAAACGTTGAAACGGAAGTGCATTACATCTCCATCTTTTACAACATATTCTTTTCCTTCGACTTTGAATTTTCCTGCTTCTTTTGCTTTTGCTTCTGAACCGTATTGAACGTAATCTTCGTATGAAATAACTTCGGCACGAATGAATCCTTTTTCGAAATCAGTATGGATAACTCCAGCCGCTTGTGGCGCTGTTGAACCAATGTTGATTGTCCAGGCACGAACTTCTTTTACACCTGCGGTAAAATACGTTTGTTGTTTTAATAACTTGTAAGCTGCACGAATTAAAACTGATGCTCCCGGCTCTGTTAATCCCATATCTTCAAGGAAAACCTGACGCTCTTCGTAACTTTCCAGTTCTGTAATATCAGCCTCTGCTCCTACCGAAAGGATAATAACTTCAGCATCTTCATCTTTTACTAATTCACGAACCTGATCTACATATTTGTTTCCGTTTACTGCTGAATTTTCGTCAACATTACAAACGTATAAAACTGGTTTTGCAGTAATTAACTGAAAAGATTCCATTAAAACTTCTTCGTCGTTTCCTTGAGGTGTAATAGTACGAGCTGATTTAGCTTGTAATAACGCTTCTCTGATTCTGTCTAAAAGTGCTTTTTCAGTTTGCGCTTCTTTATTTCCTGTTTTAGCGGCACGGTTTACTTTTTCTAAACGTTTTTCAACGGTTTCTAAATCTTTCAACTGTAACTCGATATCGATCGTTTCTTTGTCACGAATTGGGTTTACATTTCCGTCTACGTGTACGATGTTATCGTTATCAAAACAACGCAAAACGTGAATAATAGCATTACACTCTCTAATGTTTCCTAAAAATTGGTTTCCAAGACCTTCACCTTTACTTGCTCCTTTTACCAAACCTGCGATATCAACAATATCTACTGTTGCCATTTGTACGCGCTCTGGTTTTACCAATTCTTCTAACTTGTTGATTCTTGGATCCGGAACGTTTACAACACCAATATTAGGTTCGATTGTACAAAACGGAAAGTTCGCACTTTGCGCTTTTGCATTAGATAAACAATTAAATAATGTTGATTTTCCAACATTTGGTAATCCTACAATTCCTGCTTTCATCTGTTGTTTCTATTTATTTTTTATTAGATCCTGATTCTCTCAGGTCTTTATCACTAATGCTTCTACCTTAATATATAGAGCGTTACTTTAATGATGTATAATTTATGTTTTGCTTTTTTGTTTCTGCCAAAATGATATTTTTTGGCTTTAAAATTTTGCAAATATAAGATTTAATAGCTCGTAAGTGAAGTAAAAATGACGATTAATGTATTTTAAAACACTCTTGATAAAATAATTAAACTTTTTACTAATATTTTGTTAAAAAATACTACATTTAACAACGATCAAAACCAAAAAATAAACCAAACTCAAACAACCATGAGAAAGATTGCATTATTATTATTTCTATTAAACACAGTATTTCTTTTTGCACAAAAAGAAATTTCAGGAGTTGTAAAAGACAAAACAGGAGCACCATTACCTGGTGTAAACATTCTTGAAAAAGGAACTACAAATGGCGTATCTACTGATTTTGAAGGTAGTTACAGAATAAAAGTTAAAGATGGCGCTACTTTAATTTTTAGTTATATTGGATATTCTACTATTGAAAAACAAGCAACAAGTACTGACGTTAGTATCGTTTTAGATCAAAACGGCGGTCAGATTTTAAGTGATGTTGTCGTTGTGGGATCTAGAAACGCTAAAAGAACAGTTGTAAATTCGGCGGTGCCTATTGATGTAATTAATGTTAAAGATGTCGCTACACAAAGTGGAAAAATAGAGATTAATCAGTTATTACAATATGTTGCTCCTTCGTTTAACGCCAACAAACAATCAGGTTCTGATGGTGCTGACCACGTTGATCCGGCTTCTTTAAGAGGTATGGGACCTGACCAGACTTTGGTTTTAATTAATGGAAAAAGAAGACATCAATCGTCTCTTATCAACTTATTTGGAACTCGCGGACGCGGAAATACAGGAACCGATTTGAACGCTATTCCGGTTGCTTCCATCAAAAGAATTGAGATTTTGAGAGATGGTGCCGCTGCGCAATATGGTTCTGATGCTATTGCAGGTGTTATTAATATTGTGACAAACGACAATGTAAATGAGTTAACAGGATCTGTTACATATGGTGCTTTTAATACGGATGCAAAAGGTGATTTTTTACCGGGAACTCCAAATACTAAAGGTTTCAGATTGGATCAAAAAGGAAACGGAAACAGCTACGGAAAAGACAAATCTCTTGACGGGCAATCTGTAAAAGTAGCTGCTAACTATGGAGTTGCTTTAGGAAGCAAAGGTGGTTACGCCAATTTTACAGGTGAATTTATTAATAAAGAAAAAACGTTAAGACCTGCTTATGATTTCAGAAAAGGTTTTGGTGATGCACAAATAAATGGACTAAATTTCTTTGGAAATATTGCGATTCCAGTTGGTGAAAAAACAGAGATTTATGCCTTTGGAGGAAGCGGTTTTAGAAATACTGACGCTTATGCTTTTACCCGAAATGACGGAGAAAGAGTTGTAGAATCTGTTTATCCTGGCGGATATACGCCAAGAATTACTTCAAAAATCAATGACAATTCGGTTGCAGCAGGAATTAGAACAGAAACTTCCGGCGGATGGAAAATGGATTTGAGCAATACTTTTGGAAAAAACAAATTTCATTACGATATAAAAGGTACAATCAATGCTTCTCTTGAAGATAAATCTCCGCATGAATTTGATGCTGGGGGTCATAGTTTACTTCAAAATACTACTAATTTTGATATTTCTAAAAACTACGATAGTGTTTTAAAAGGCTTTAATATTGCTTTTGGAACAGAATTCAGAGTTGAAAAATTTGAAATTTTCGCTGGTGAAGAAGGTTCTTATACCACTTACGATACCAACGGAAAACCAATCACGGACCCAACTACTCAAAGTCCTCCAACAATACCGAATCCTGATTATGATCCTACTGATCCTACATCTTCACCAACTATTCCAAGACCGGGAAGTTCTCAGGGATTCCCTGGATATAGTCCTGCAAATGAGGTAAACAAGAGCCGTACCAACTTCTCTTTATATACTGATGCTGAGTTAGATATTACAGAAGCCTTAATGGTAAGCGGAGCCGTTCGTTTTGAAAATTATAGTGATTTTGGAAGCACCATAAACGGAAAATTAGCTTCAAGACTTAAAATCACAGACCATATTAATTTGAGAGGATCTGTAAGTACCGGTTTCCGTGCCCCATCATTGGCTCAGATTTATTATAATTTACGTTTTACAAACTTCAATGCCAGCGGCGCAACCGAAGTTCTTTTGGCACCAAACGATAGTCCGGTTACAAGAGCTTTTGGAATTCAAAAATTAAACGAAGAGAAAGCTGTAAATGCTTCTTTAGGTTTCACTGCAAATTTTGGAGATTTCACTGCAACAATCGACGGATATTATATTAAAGTAAAAGATCGTATCGTTCTTACTGGATATTTTGATGCAAGTGCTTTAAATTTAGGCGTATCTGAGGCTCAGTTTTTTGCTAACGGTGTTGACACAAGTACTCATGGTTTAGACTTGGTTTTTGCCTGGAAAAAAGGATTTGATTTCGGACAATTATCTGCAACTTTAGTGGGTAACATTAACGACATGAAAATTGACAAAGTAAAAAATGGTTCTCTTGATGCTGATACTTTTTTCGGAAAACGTGAAAAAGCATTTTTATTGGCTTCGGCTCCGGATAGCAAATTTGGCTTAAACTTAAACTATTCTAAAAATAAATTTGATGCTGGTTTAGCCTTTACACGTTTCAGCAAAGTAGTTTTAGTTGATTATGCTGACGAAGACGATGTTTACAATCCAAGATTAGTAACCGATTTAACACTTGGTTATAAATTAAGCAAAAACCTTAAAATAAGCATTGGAAGCAACAACTTATTCAACGTTTATCCAACGAAACAAGACGAACAAGGCAACACAGAAGCTGGTGGATATTGGGATGCTGTACAAATGGGTTTCAGCGGAGCTTATTACTATGCAAGACTTGGATTTAATTTTTAATATCAATGCCTAAAGTCTAAACATTATAAAACAAAAAAATCCTGAGCTTAAAACTCAGGATTTTTTTACCTAATAACTAAAAACTACATCTTAAAATCCAGCGAGCTTATAATTGCTTTTTCTTCTTCGGTTGCTGTAAACCCTGAGATATCCCAATAATTGGTTAGAATTTTATTCTTTTTATTAAACAATGATTTTTCTTTAAAAACATCGCTTTCACTATAAGTATAATTTTGTCTATTGAAATTTGTCGTCACAAAATTATTACGAACCTGAATGTTTTTGACTTTATCTTTCAAAATCAAATCATAGGCAATTTCCTCATTAGAACTCAGTAAATAATAATCTAAGCCTTCTGCTCTATAACTAACTTTTACAAATGACCTTGTAATATGTTTAGAACCAATACTTGGTTTCTCTTCCGGCTCCGGAATATTTCCGGGGGCAATAGAAATCGTAAATTCAATAATGAGTTTTTTTTCCGGATCGTAGGTAATTTCAAAACTATCAATAGCCTTTTTAGATTTATTCAAAGGCGTAACCGTCATCACATAATAGTCTTTATTTTTGGGATGTCCTTTAGTTATAAAATCATAATCTTTTCTAGTTTTTGAATCCAGTAAAGGATCGAAGTATTTAAAATTTGAATAATTTTCCATTATATTATTCAAATTATAGCCTTTTAAATCGGCACTTACATCCGTTTCTAATAAACCATAAGATCTATTTTGCTCTACCAACAAAGTCGTGTTTATCTTTTTTTGACGTGCTACAAATTGAAAATTTACCAAACCATCATTATAGTAAGAGTATTTATTGTCAAGCATAAAAAACTCTCTCACATAAACTTTAAGTCTGTAAGAAGCGGCTAATTTCTGTTTTGAATTAGCAACAAGTTTACTGAGCGATCTAACTGGTTTTTCTTTCGAAACAACAATTTCATCTAATTTATTATTGTTACTTTTAAGATAAACAACAAACATGTCTGGTTTTAAAGATCCCCAGCGAAGTGTCACTTTTTCGTAATCGGTCTCCGAAACCTGAATATTAGACCCGCCGGTCAACATAAAAGTTACTTTTCCGTCTTTATTACTTATTAATGTTTGTTTCGTTTTCAAAATAAACACAGCAGCATTTTCTATAGGCAATTGTGTTTCAATATCTTTTACAATAATTGAATACTCAATCTTCTGAGCAAAAACGCCGATATTAAAGAACAAAACAAATAAAAGTATTAGTCTCTTCATAAACAATTATTAAATTTCTCAACTAAAAACACTTCCAGTATTAAAAAATTATCATCAAATTAACTAAAATAAAACATTAAATACCAGTATTATATAAAAAAAATATATTAAAAAAGTGACAAAAAAAAATCCTGAGCATTAAAACTCAGGATTTTTTCAAATCTATTCGAGATAAATAAAATTATTCGTTGTGTAAAAACGCTTGTCTATTCAACAAGGTTTCTTCGTCTTCTACATGATTATCATCTGGCACGCAACAATCTACAGGACATACGGCCGCACATTGTGGTTCATCATGAAAACCTTTACATTCTGTACATTTTCCGGGAACGATATAATATACTTCGTCAGAAATTGGAGTTTGAGCATCATCAGCATCAACCTCAGTTCCGTCAGGTAAAATTATTTTCCCTGAAAGTCTTGTTCCGTCTTTATATCTCCAATCGTCAGCTCCTTCATAAATTGCTGTATTAGGGCACTCTGGTTCACAAGCCCCACAGTTTATGCATTCGTCAGTTATAATTATTGCCATTTTGTTCTTGGTTACGAGTTAAAAGTTACAAGTTGAGAAATAATAATACTAAGATTTTATTCTGCTTTGTCTTATAACTTAATATAGCTTATTTTTGTGCAAAATTACAATCAAAACTCTTCATAAACAAACATTATGACATTAGAAACAAAAAAAAGTATTTTTGTTGAATTAGGAAAATTTCTAAAACAATTTTCTGAAAAGGATACAATCAAAAAATCGGATGTCTTACATAACGATTTATTTTTTGATGATTTCGAAAAGCTGATACATTTATCGCAATCTCATAATGGCTGGTATACCCCTGAACAAGTGTATTTTGCAATAAAATCATGGGCAGACGCTTTAACTGATGAAAACATTGACAAATGGCTTTCGCAATATTCATCAGAGTTTTCTCAGGAGGACAAAACGGGGAAAACAGTCGCTTTAATATTAGCCGGAAATATTCCGTTGGTAGGTTTTCACGATTTTCTTTCGGTTTTAATTACCGGAAACAAAGCTTTGATAAAAACTTCCTCCAACGATCAGCATTTATTACCGTTTTTGGCCAAGTACTTAATTGCTGTTGATGAAAGCTTAAAAGATAAAGTCACTTTCGTGGAAGGCAAACTGGAAAACTTCGATACCGTAATTGCTACAGGAAGTAATAATACTGCCCGATATTTTGAATATTACTTTAAGGATAAACCATCAATTATTCGAAAAAACAGAAATTCGGCTGCCGTTTTAAACGGAAAAGAAACGCATGAAGAATTAGAAGCTTTGGGCGAAGATATTTTTAGATATTTTGGTTTAGGATGTCGCAATGTTTCTAAACTTTTTGTTCCAAAAGGCTATTCTTTTGATACTTTTTTTCAGGCAATTTTTAAATATCAGGACGTTATTCACTACGAGAAATACGCTAACAATTATGACTATAATAAAGCGGTTTTTTTAATGAGTAATTTCAAATTATTAGACAATGGCTTCTTGACTTTAAAAGAAGATTCGAGCTATGCCTCGCCTATTTCGAGTGTTTTTTATGAATTTTATGAAAATATCGAAGATTTGCAAACGCGTCTTGAAGTTGACGCTGAACAAATTCAGTGTATCGTGAGCAATGATTTAATCAAAAACAGCATCTCTTTCGGGCAAACACAAAATCCTCATTTGTGGGATTATGCAGATAACGTAGATACTATAACGTTTTTGTTAACAACAAAGTAAAAATATGTTTAATTATTTCGAATAATTTATCGGTTTTTCAGCTCCTATTGCCGAAATTTGCATCTTTAAAATTTCCGACTATTAACAAAAACCATGAAAAAACACAACTACAGCGCAGGACCAAGTATCTTACCTCAAGAAGTTTTTGAGAAGGCATCAAAAGCAATTTTAGATTTTAATGATTCAGGACTTTCTATTCTGGAAATTTCGCACCGAAGCAAAGATTTCGTTGCAGTTATGGAAGAAGCTCGTTCCCTTGCTTTAGAATTATTAGGGCTTCAGGGAAAAGGATATCAAGCCTTATTTTTACAAGGTGGTGCAAGCACGGCATTCTTGATGGCTCCTTACAACTTGATGAAAGAAAACGGAAAAGCGGCTTATTTAGATTCAGGAACCTGGGCAACTGCTGCTATAAAAGAAGCTAAGCTTTTTGGAGAAACTGTTATCGTAGGTTCTTCAAAAGAAGAAAATTACAACCATATTCCAAAAGGATACGAAATACCAAGTGACGCAGATTATTTTCACTGTACAAGTAACAATACTATTTTTGGAACTCAAATGAAAGAATTCCCGGCAACTAACATTCCAGTAGTTTGCGATATGAGTTCTGATATCTTTTCCCGCGATTTAGATTTCTCTAAATTTGATTTAATCTATGCCGGAGCTCAAAAAAATATGGGTCCTGCAGGAACTACTTTGGTAGTTATCAAAGAAGAAATCCTGGAGAAAAACGGAAGAACTATTCCAAGTATGTTAGACTATGCAAAACACATTAAAGGAGAAAGTATGTATAATACTCCACCTGTTTTTGCGGTTTACGTTTCGTTATTAACATTACAATGGATTAAAAGTAAAGGCGGAGTTGCTGCTATTGAAAAATTAAACGACGCAAAAGCAGATTTACTTTATACTGAAATCGACAGAAACCCATTATTTAAAGGTGCTGCAGCGGTTGAAGATCGTTCTAAAATGAATGTTACTTTCTTATTAAACAACGCTGATCATACGGCTACGTTTGATGCTTTATGGAAAGAAGCTGGAATTTCAGGATTGCCAGGACACCGTTCTGTTGGTGGTTACAGAGCTTCTATTTACAATGCTATGCCTATCGAAAGTGTTCAGGTATTGGTTGATGTAATGAAAGCTTTGGAGTCTAAAGTTTAATCGCTTCTTTCGGTAAATCGTTAATTTGATTAACTGTTTAATCGAAAATTTGTATTGAATACTGAAACCCTAGCCCTGATAGAAGTGGAAATCTTTTTGTGTCCGCCGCGGCGGATAAAAAAGATTGGAACGTCCCGAGGCTTCGGGAGCGGGATTAGCTCCAAAACAAAAAAAAAGAAAAAATATAATAATTGGTTCTTCGGTTAAACAATTAAACGATTAACCAAATAAACAAAATATACACAATGAAAGTATTAGCGAATGATGGAATTTCTAAAAGTGGAATTCTTGCTTTAGAAAAAGGTGGATTTGAAGTTATAACTACAAAAGTAGCTCAGGAACAAGTTGCTAATTTTGTGAATGAAAATAATATAGACGTTGTTTTAGTGCGTAGTGCAACTAAAGTTCGTAAAGATATTATCGATGCCTGCCCGGGATTAAAAATTATTGGTCGTGGTGGTGTTGGTATGGACAATATCGATGTTGATTATGCAAAAAGCAAAGGAATTCATGTAATTAATACGCCTGCTTCATCATCAGAATCTGTTGCTGAATTGGTATTTGGACACTTATTTTCTGGTGTTCGTTTCTTGCATGATTCTAACAGAAATATGCCTCTTGAAGGGGATTCAAACTTTGATGGTTTGAAAAAAGCTTACGCAAACGGAACTGAATTAAGAGGTAAAACTTTAGGTATTGTTGGTATTGGTCGTATCGGACAAGCTACAGCAAAAATGGCTCTTGGTTTAGGTATGAAAGTTATCGCTGCAGATATGTTTATTCCGACTGTAGATGTTAAAGTTGAGTTTTTTGATGGTCAGTCTATCACAACTACAATTGTTTCTCAATCATTAGAGTCTTTATTTAAAGAAGCTGATTTCATTACATTGCACGTTCCTGCTCAGGATGGTTACGTAATTGGAGAGAAAGAATTGGCAATCATGAAAGATGGCGTTGGAATCGTAAACTGTGCTCGTGGTGGTGTTATTGACGAAGTAGCTTTAGTAAAAGCATTAGATTCTGGAAAAGTTGCTTTTGCAGGTTTAGACGTTTTTGAAAGCGAACCAAAACCAGAAATGGCAATCTTAATGCATACTAAAATCTCTTTGACTCCGCACATTGGAGCTGCAACTGGAGAGGCTCAAGACAGAATTGGAACAGAATTAGCTTCACAAATTATTACTTTGTTAAGCTAAGTAATAAAAAAATAGATTAACTTTAGAGGGATTTACTATTTATTTGTAGTAAATCCCTTTCTTTTTGCATAAATTTGACGTCTAATTTAAACTCTAAAAATCATGTTTGAACAATTAACGCAATTAGTACAACAATACGGAGGAGATGCCGTAATAAATAATTCTGCTATTCCAAATGAGCACAATGAAGCTGTAATTAGCGAAACAAGTTCTTCAATATTTGCAGGATTGCAAAAAATTGCTTCAGAAGGCGGCGGCGAACAACTTGCCAGCTTATTTAGCGGAACATCTGCAATAGACAGTTCAAATCCTGTTGTACAGCAATTAACACAACAAGTGACAGGAAATCTTGGTGAAAAATTTGGATTAAGCAGTGCAGCTTCTTCTGGCGTGGCGGCAAGCATGATTCCGCAGATTTTAAGCTCGTTAGTAAATAAAGCTAAAGATCCTAATGACAGTAGTTTTAATATATCTGATATTATTGGTGCTATTTCCGGAAACAGCGGACAAGCTTCAGGAATTATGGATACGATTTCTAAATACGGAATGCAGTTTGGATTAGATCAAAATGCTGACGGAAAAGTAGATGTAGCAGATGTTCTTGTTGTTACCAAAAGTAAAGGTGGAATTGCAGGATTTATTGGAAAATTATTTGGAAGTAAATAAAAAGGTTCTGAGTTGCTAAGTCGCTTAGGTTCTAAGTCTTTTTAGCATCTTAAAAAATATTAAAGGCTGTTTGCTCTGCAAATGGCTTTTTTATTGTCGAATATTAAAATCTAAAAACTAGATTATAAGAACCTTAACAGCTTCTTTTGAAATTTAGTTGTAATTTTAAAGGATTGAAAATAAAAGCCATGAAAAAATGTCTTTCCATATTAGTTCTTCTGTTTACAATAATCGCTTGCTCTACGGCATCAAAAAATACTAGCGTAACAAATCCTGTACCTACACCCAAAGTTGCTGTAAACGATACGGTACGAATTGCCAATGATTCTCTGGAATATGAGGTTATTATTATTGACAATGGTTTTAGTACCTGGCTGGCCTCAATGGCACTTCCTCGAAATTATTACTCACTGTCCTATCTCGAAATCAAGAATCGCTTGTATGTAACAGAATGGAATATCAGAGCTTCGCAACCACAGCGTTACAATCCAAATTTATACGAAATGACGATTGATTACCGACCTGAAATTCATTACGGATATGAGGTAAACTATTTGATTTATAATTATATGATTTATTTTCAAAATACATATAAACAAAAGCTTGCGGGTTACGTTCCAATGCGATAATCTTGCTATATTTGTAATTGTTATAAATAAAGCATGAATAGATTAAAGAAACGTTGGGGAATAACCTCAAATCTACAAGCCATTATCATACTTACCGTTTTTGCCATTACCGGATCGGCATCTGCGTATTTGTCTAAACCTTTTTGTGTATGGTTAGGTATTACCAAAGAAGATTTTGGCGGTTGGTTTACTTTAATCCGCTTATTAATTATTTTCCCTATTTATCAGGTTTTATTGGTTGCAATAGGAGCCATTTTTGGGCAATTCCGTTTCTTTTGGAATTTTGAAAAGAAAATGCTTAAAAATATGGGACTTGGATTCCTCTTCAAAAACTAAATTTCCCTATCTGATTTTTGAAAATAATAGGTATAAATCCACGTCAGTGTAAACGACGGAATCACATCTGTAAAAGGTAATATCTCTTCAACAAAAGTCAAAATACCCGCTACTTTCCCTACTCTGCCTTTGTACATTCTGGTCATTACAAAAGCTGCAATTGGCGCCCAAATTACATCTGAGAATTCTCCCAAAAGCGGAATTGTAAACGAAATCATCCCAATTCCGTCCAAAAGTAAACCCAAAAGCAATTTTCTGGTTCTGTCGTCTCTCGTTACTTCTAAATCTTGCATTTTCATTTATTTAGATATTATTCGAATTTAAAAAGATTTTACTAACCAAAATTATTTCCTAAAACAATTTCATTATTTAATTACCACCTTGATTAATCTTTCTTTTTTCCCGTTACTGCAAATATTACACCAAAATTACCATCGGTCTGAATCCAATTTTCTGACGGAATATAAGCACGTGATACAAAACCATCCAAATACAAGGCATTTTTACATCCTAAACTTTTAAAATAATTCGCGAAATCATAGAAATTAATTTCTTTTTTAGACAACACAAAAACTATTTTTCCATTTGGTAAAATTCCAACTCCATTTCGAATGTTCAAATTAACTGATCCTTCTTTAAAATCCGGATGAATTTTACCATCGATAACTAACATTGGTCCGGATTGTGTCGCATATTCTATTTTTCCAGTGTTCTGAAATTTTTCAGTAGTACAAATTTCAGCCGTTTTATTCGTTGTTAAATAAAATACTCCATTCGGCTTTAGATAGAAATTCCCCTCTGATTTAGTCGTATCTAATGGCGACAAAACCTTCTTCTTTTCAATATAAAGACCTTGCGGAGAATTGTCTTTTTTATACATTCCGGCATTCATTGCAAATTTCAATGTCAAATTATTTTTTTCTGTCCAATTTTTCAAATTTAGAATACTCCCAAAATTTTGCGCTGCCTCATTTTTCCAGTACAATTTTAGATCTTGTTTTTTAAGATCTACTTTATAGACCACGAACAGATCATCAGAATATATTTTTGCATTGATAAAAACCGCAAGAACAATTATGATCAATACCCAAAATCCAATTTTTAATTTCATTTTTCAGATACTTTCTCATAAATGTAAACAAAAAAACTAATACTACTTTATATATCATTCTTCTTAAATTTCTGTTACAACCCATTTTTATATCGGCAGAATCTTTGTTTCTTTGTAAAAACAGTTTCAAAATGATACACGCAAAAAATATACATAAATTCTACGACCAACTTGAAGTTCTAAAAGGAGTTGATTTGCATATTAAAAAAGGAGAAATTGTTTCGATTGTTGGTGCTTCAGGCGCCGGAAAAACAACTTTATTGCATATTTTAGGAACATTAGATAAACCTTCGAAATCCGAAACAGAAAGTTCTTTAACCATTAATGGTCAGAATGTTTTGGGTTTTAATGACAAAGCACTATCCAAGTTCCGAAACTTGAATTTAGGTTTTATATTTCAGTTTCATCAGCTTTTACCAGAGTTTACAGCTTTAGAAAATGTTTGTATTCCAGCGTATATTGCGGGCAAAAAACCTTCAGAAACTGAAGCCGAAGCCAAAAAACTATTAAACTTCTTAGGATTATCTCATAGAATTAATCATAAGCCAAACGAACTTTCTGGCGGAGAACAACAACGTGTTGCCGTAGCAAGAGCGTTAATTAACAAACCCGATGTTATTTTTGCCGATGAACCTTCGGGAAATCTGGACACACATTCTGCCGAGAATTTACATCAATTATTCTTCCAGCTTCGTGACGAATTCGGACAGACTTTTGTAATCGTAACCCACAACGAAGAACTGGCTAATATGGCCGATAGAAAATTAGTTATGGTCGATGGCTTAATTAGTAATTAGAAGCAATTTCCTGCTATCCACTTGTATCTTTTTCTGTCTGAAAAAGCCAGAAAAAGGATACCGCTTCTATCAGGGCTAGGGCTTTAGGATAACAATTACCTTTCATTAAATTATGACCAAATCAGAATTAAAAGATTTCCTTGACGAAAAAGTCATTAAATATAACAATCAGGATTTCATCGAAAGTGATCCCGTACAAATTCCGCATTTGTTTACTCAAAAAGAAGACATTGAAATTGCCGGTTTCTTAAGCGCTACAATTGCTTGGGGAAATCGCAAAATGATCATTAAAAATTCGCATCAAATGATGGAATTAATGGGCAATACGCCTTACGATTTTGTCATGTCACATAATGATGAAGACATCGAAAGATTAGAAAATTTTGTTCATCGTACCTTCAACGGAAAAGATTTTGGAGGATTTATAAAAGGATTACAGCATATCTACAAAAATCATAATGGTTTAGAAGCCGTTTTTGTCAAAAATCAGGAATCAGACAGTTTACAAAAAAGCATCAGCGAATTCAAAAAGATCTTTTTCGAAATTGATCATTTGCCCCGAACTCAAAAACACATTTCAGATCCGCTAAATAATTCGGCAGCAAAAAGAATCAATATGTATTTGCGCTGGATGGTTCGTCAGGATACAAAAGGAGTCGATCTGGGAATCTGGAAAACCATTTCGCCAGCTGCATTATCATGTCCGTTAGATGTACATTCCGGAAATGTAGCCCGAAAATTAGGTTTACTTGCGCGAAAGCAAAATGACGGTAAAGCATTAGCCGAGTTAGATTTAAAACTCAGAGAGATGGATGCACAGGATCCAGTTAAATACGATTTTGCCCTTTTCGGATTAGGAGTTTTTGAAGGATTTTAGCTTCAAAAACAAGAGATTTCATTAGCTTTTCTCCTTTTTTTTTCGTAATATTACCATATAAAAGCCTTTTGTATGGAACATTTTATTTTCGATTTAAAATATTATATCATTCCGTCTTTTTTAATTGTAACGCTGTCTTTAGCCATTATTCTAATATTCAATAGAGTTTATTATCAATACAACCTGCCTTACAGACACATCATAATTCGCAAATCTGAAAAATTTTTAACCGAAATTACTTTATCAAAACCGGATAAAAACATTCTAAAATATAAGATCGCAAAGTTCAAATCCGAAATTCCCATACATCGTACCTGGTGCAAGGAAATGCTCATTGAAGATATGATCAGAATGAAAAGTAATCTAAAAGGACAAACGGCAAAAAACATTCTAATCATTTATAAACAACTCAATCTAAATCATTATTCAGCGAGTTTAATTCGGGATTTTAGAAAATATAAAAAATGCGAAGGCATTTATCATTTCCAAGCTTTGGGTTACAAACCCGGAATTTCTCTTATCAGAAAGTATTTATACCATCCCAATAAAATTATTCGATCCAATGCTAATATTGCTTATCTGGCTTTATCAAAAGGAGATTGGCAGGCAATTAATAAAATTCACGTTAAGGTTTCGATCATAACCACCATAAAAGTAATGGATGTTTTGCATTCAGAAAAAATTCCAATTCCGCCTCAAATAGATCTTTGGATAGAATCAGATAGTCCAACTATTTTAAAATTAGCGATTATGACGATGGTTTTTTACAACTATACCAATAAAGCTGCCCAGATTATAAAGCTGCTGCATCATGAAGATAAAGCATTAAAAATTGATGTTATTACGGCAATTCAAGATCTATTTCTAGAAGAAGCCGAAGACGAATTGATTAAAATTTTCGCAACCGAATCCATAGAAATTCAAATCGAAATATTAGACGCTCTTGCCGTAATAGGTTCTGAAAAAACAATTGCCTATTTAAAAAACGAAATCGAAAAGCAGGAAGTAAAAGATATCAAATTAAAAATGGTCTTTTGCTTAAACAAGCTAGATTCAATAAGTCTTGATGTTTTAGGAATTCAAGATCCGGACACTCAAAAAATGATTAATCACACTAGAAAATTACAGCTATGATACATGATTTTCTATCTTACCTTATTCGTGCTTATGATGTTTTTGTAGCCTGTTTTTCTATTGGTTATATCTTGTTTTATATTGCACTTTCTGTTTTGTCTTATTGGGCGATTATAAAGCATTTGAAATATCAAAAATATCTAGAAGAAGAAGTCCTGATTCGGTCCAATCATATTTTAGGCGTTTCTATTGTAGCTCCTGCGTTTAACGAAGGTGTAAATATTGTTTATAATGTAAAATCATTGCTTTCATTAACTTATCCCAAATTTGAAATCATTATCGTAAACGACGGAAGTTCAGATAATACACTGGAAAAATTAATAACCGAATTTGATTTGGTTAAAATCGATTTTTATTATCAGGAAAAGATCGTAACGCAACCCGTTCGCGGACATTATAAATCAACAAATCCCGTTTATTCAAGATTGCTTATTGTAGATAAAGTAAACGGAAAAAGTAAAGCAGACGCCTCAAATGCAGGAATAAACTCCTCGCAATATCCGCTGTTTTTATGCACAGATGTAGATTGTATCTTAAAAAGTAATACAATTCTAAAACTGGCAAAACCATTCATGGAAAATGAAAAACGTGTTATTGCAACAGGCGCGGGAATCAGAATTTCAAATTCATGCGATATAAAAGAAGGCTTTTTGTACAAAGTTCATTATCCTAAAGAATGGTATCCGCGTTTTCAGGAATTAGAATATGTGCGGTCATTTTTGTTTGGCAGAATGGCGTGGAGTCAAATAAACGGTTTGTTACTGGTTTCCGGCGGACTCGGAATGTTTGACAAAGATATTGTCATAAAAGCCGGTGGATATTGGCATCAATCCTTAGGCGAAGACATGGAACTTATTACCAGAATGAGAAAATACATGCATGATACTAACGAAAAATTTCTAATAAAATACATTCCCGAATCGCTTTGCTGGACAGAGGTTCCAAGCACCAGAGAAATATTCTTAAGGCAACGAGTTCGCTGGGCAAGAGGATTGGTACAAACCTTGTATTTACACCGAAAAATGTTTTTAAATCGCAAATATGGCCGAACTGCATTTGTCGTTTTACCGTTCTTTTTTAGTTTTGAATTTCTGGTGCCCATTATAGAATTTATTGGCATCATCACTTTGATAGCAAGTTTTGCCTTTGGAATAATAAACTTTCAATTTCTATTTCTTATTAGTTCTCTGGTTTACCTGTTTTATCTGTCAATAACCATAATATCAATCTTAATTGATGAAGTACTTTATAAGAGTTATGCCAGTTACAAAGAACTGATTACACTTGTTGGAATGGCAATGATTGAGCCTTTTGTATTTCATCCTATTACGGTTTATGCATCGTTAAAAGGATATTGGTATTTCTTTAGAAAAAAAGAACAAAAATGGGGTGTTATGGTTCGCAAAGGTTTTGAATCTCCTTCTAAAAAATAATCTGATTATGAAGTATCTTAAACTCATAAATATAGCCAAACTGCTTTTCTGTTTGTTTTTACTTTCAAATCAAACTATTAAAGCACAAAAAAAAATCGACACTGATAGTCTTTTGACCGTCGTGACAAAAGATATGAAAAGCGCACATCCTGATTACAAACTCAATATTCAAAGAGCTTTATTAGGTAAAAAACTAGCACCCGATTATATTGATTTTCACTTGGCTTTAGGCCGAAATTACGATTTGCTAAAACAAAAAGACAGCGCCAGATTCTATTATAATTATGTAATCGAAAAAAATCCGGGATACGAAGATGCTTTTCTATATCTCATAAACATGGATTTGGAAGACAAAAACTATGACGAAGCTTTAACCACAACTTATAAAGCGATTGATTTATATCCTGATAACAAAACGTTCAGGCTTAAGAGAATTGCTCTTTATTCGCTACAAAATGATACTCAAAATGAAGCAAAATATCTTAAATCAATTAGAGCAAAATTCCCTCATGACGCGGATATTGAACAGCGTCTTTTTGATTTATATTCTAAAACAAATATTGACCGTATAGGCGCTTATTACAACCTGACCACGATTGATCGTGACGGAGTTGGTCCATGGCATTTGGTCAGCGCAGATTATATGCATCAACGTACTTGGGGAAGTTTGATTGGAAGAGTTAGTTATGCAAAAAGACTTTCGTCTAATTTGGTTATGGCAAGCGGACTTCAGTTTGAAGCTGAATCGTATCTTTTTGCCCAGAAAAAGCATTATCATTATATTGATGTTGCTTATAGCAAAGACAGTGCTTTTCCGGAATGGAGATTGGGTTATTCCTATTTTCAAAATTTCAATAATGGCTGGGAGGCAGATTTAGGAGTTCGATATATTGTAATGCAGGATAATAGCGATTTAAAAACTTTGAATGTAGGAATAGGGAAATATCTTGGTTCTTATTGGCTTAATTTTAGATCGTATATTCAAAAAGATAGTCCGTCATTTATTTTAACTTCTCGTTATTATTACAAAACAAAGTTTGATTATGTAACCGTAATTACAGGATATGGAACTTCGCCAGATGATAGAACAAGAGCTGCAGAATATGATACGAGAAAATCATTAAACTCTTATAGATTAAGTGCAGGATTCTATAAACTAATAAAAAACCATTATGTTTTTGGATTTCTAATCACGGATAATGAGCAGGAATACACACCAAATAAATACCAGACTGAACTTGATTTTGCAATTCAGCTGCAATATAAATTTTAAATATCATGAAAAAAAAGCATCACATTTATACCCAATTTCTCTTTTTTTTCCTATTTACCTTTAATATGATGGCACAATCTGAAATCGTTATAACCGAAAAAAATAAAATTGTTATTGCTTCTGAAAACGCTCAGCAAGCAGCAAAAGTTTTAAAATTCTATTTGGATAAAGCCTTTAAAAGACCTTTTGAAATCACATCAGAAAGTAAAAAGGACAATACTTCGGCTGAAATAATTTTAGAAATTTCAAATACAGAAAAACTAAAAGCCAATGAGTTTATTATCAAAAGCGACACAAAATCAATTTATTTGATTGCTCCAAATCAAAAATACCTGCGTTATGCAGTTTATAGTTTACTTGAAATTTGGGAGTTCAGAAAGTTTACTGCCGCAGAAACCTATATTCCGAATATAACACAAGTCACTTTTGCAAAAAACACACTAAAAAAAGAGCAGCCATCTTTTGATTACAGAGCCCTATTTTATCCGGATTGTTACGATGAAGATTTTAGAGATTGGCACAAACTCGACTGGCAAGTGGATGATTTTGGAATATGGGGACATTCTTTTAGCATGCTTGTCCCTCCAAAAGAATACTTTAAAAGTAATCCGAAGCTTTTTGCCTTATACGAACACGAGCGAAATGGAGAATCTTTATGTATGACCAATGATACCGTCGTAGATTTAGTGGAGAAAAAAATTGCAAAAATTATTTCCGAAACTCCAAATGCGGAATTCTATTCTGTAAGCCAAAACGACGATGTTGTATATTGTGAATGTACCGAATGTAGAAAAATAAACCAGAAATATGGCGGTCCGCAAGGTTCTCTATATTATTTTCTGAATAAAATTGCCGTTCATTTTCCTAAAACAAAAATTACAACACTTGCCTATCTTCATACGCTTAAACCACCCGTAAATCTTAAGATTGAACCGAATATTTATACCATTTTTTGTCCGATAGAATTAAATAGAGGAAAAGCAATTACGGCTCAAAATTCCCCAACATTTGTAAAAACACTTGAAAACTGGAGCACAACTTCTCCGCATTTGTTCCTATGGGATTATAATGTTCAGTTTTCAAATTATATGTCGCCATTTCCAAATCTGCAGCCTTTTCAGAGCAATTATAAACTCTTTAAAAAAAATAAGGTTAAAGGAATATTTGCACAGGGATATGCCGATGTACCAGGAGATTTCTCAGAACTGAGACAATATCTTTTAGCCAAATTAATGTGGAATACCAATATTAATATAGAAGCTACAACTGCCGATTTTTTAAGAGGTTTTTATGGTAAAGCAGCTCCATTTGTAGACAAATACCTGAATCTTTTGGCAGAATATCAAAATAAAAGCAACACCAATTTAGACATTTATTCTGGTCCGGTTCAAGCCCGAAATACTTTCCTGACACCCGAAGCAATGGATCAATATGATAAATTGTTAGAGCAAGCTGCGAATGCTGTCGAACAAGATTCTGTTTTAAGTCCGAGAATTCAAAAATTAAGGTTAGCTTTAGAGTTTGCCTATTTTGAGCAATCTAAATTCTACGGAAAAAACCAACATGGAATGTTTGTTGTAAATAATAAAGGAGAAAAAAAAGTACGTGAAGGGTTGACTGAAAGAGTTCTGAAATTTTCTAAATCGTGTAATGATTTTGGAATTTATGAATTAAGCGAAGGAGGACTTTCACCCGATAATTATTACAAAGAATGGCTGGAAATTTGTAAAAACACAACAACTCATTTAGGAGAAGACTTAAAAATAAATTTTATAACACAACCTTCAAATGAGTTTATAGGTAAGGGAAGTTATAGTTTAGTCGATGGAAATAGAGGTTATAAAGATTTCAATATTAACTGGATTGGCTGGTATGAAAACAATCCGGAATTTGAAATCGAAACAAAAAATTTAAACTTTAATACTTTAAAATTAAACTTTTTGAACGATCAGAGACACTGGATTTTTACACCAAAAAAAATAAAAGTACTTGGTTTTAAAAATCAAAAATGGACGCCGTTGCAAGACCTCGATTGCGAAATTTTAACAGAAAACAACGAAATTACAACAAAATCATGGGAAGTTAAAAATCAGAGCTTTAGTAATTTTGCCAAAATAAAAGTCATCATAGAAAACCAAACAGAAATACCTGTTTGGAGAAAACGTAAAAATAAAAAGCCAATGGTTATGCTTGATGAAGTAGAATTGTATAAAAAATAAACGCCAGAAATGAACACCAGTGAAAAAAAAATTATGATTATTGAGAATGACGAAATGACAATTGAAATTCTAAAATTTATTCTAAAAAGAGAAGGCTACAAAATAAGTATTGCAAAAGATGGTATAAATGCTATCGAAAGAATTGCTACAATTATGCCTGATCTCGTTATAACCACAATAATAATTCCGCTAAAATCCGGATTAGAAATTATCAGTTATATCAAAAGAAATTTCAAGGACATTCGTGTTGTAGCACTTTCGTCACTTGGCGAAGAAGAAAATACTGTAGAAGAAGCTTTTGAATTAGGAGTCGATGATTTTATTGCAAAACCATTTAATCCAAACGAGCTTTTATTGCGAATAAAACGTTTTTTATAGTATTTGAAACCCTAATTTTGAGAAATACGAATGTCCCAAGCTTTCGTAATTTCAAAGAAACATCGATTTTTCAGCTATTTATAGTTACATTTGCACAAAATTTAATGCAAATGAGCACTTTCGAAAAATTCAATCTCCCAAAATCAGTACAAAAAGCAATCGACGAATTAGGATTTGTTACACCTACTCCTATCCAGGAAAAATCCTTTTCAGTGATTATGTCTGGACGAGATATGATGGGAATTGCACAAACCGGTACCGGAAAAACATTTGCCTACTTATTACCTCTTTTAAAATTATATAAGTTTACCCCAACCAATACACCAAAAATTGTAATTCTGGTTCCAACTCGTGAATTAGTTGTTCAGGTTGTAGAAGAAGTTGAAAAACTTACCAAATACATGTCAGTTAGTACACTTGGTATTTTTGGTGGAGTAAATATCAATACGCAAAAAAAAGCAGTTTATGAAGGTGTCGACATTTTAGTTGGAACGCCTGGTCGTACAATGGATTTAGCTTTGGATGCTGTAGTTCGTTTTGATGAAACTCAAAAATTAGTTATCGATGAGTTTGACGAAATGCTGAATCTTGGTTTCCGTACACAATTAACAGCGCTTTTGGCGATGATGAAAAACAAACGTCAAAACATTTTATTCTCTGCAACAATGACTGATGAAGTTGATGCTGTTTTGAATGACTTTTTTGATTTCCCGGAAGAAGTAACACTTGCAGCTTCAGGAACTCCGTTGGAAAACATTACTCAAATCACCTATAATGTTCCAAACTTTAATACAAAAGTTAATCTGTTAAAACATTTATTAGAAACAAACGAAAGCATGGAACGTGTCTTGGTTTTTGTGAACAATAAAAAGATCTCAGACATGCTTCATACCAGAATTGAAGAAGATTTTGAAGGTCAGTTTGGAGTAATTCACTCTAATAAATCTCAAAATTACCGTTTGAGCACAATGGCGGAATTCCAGGAAGGAAATCTTCGCGGATTAATCACCACTGATATTATGGCGAGAGGTTTGGATATTTCGAATATCTCTCACGTTATTAACTTTGAACTTCCTGAATTTCCTGAATTGTATATGCACAGAATTGGTCGTACAGGTCGTGCAGATGCTACAGGAACAGCAATTAGTTTTATCACACCTCGTGAAGAAGAATTTAAAGTAGAAGTGGAAGTTTTAATGAATCAGGAACTTGAAATTGCTGAATTTCCGGAAGAAGTGGAAATTTCGACTAAATTAATCGAGCCTGAAAAAGACAGACAACCAATTAAATTTTTAATGAAAAAGCAGACACTAAAAGGTGATGGTGCTTTTCATGAAAAAGATAAAAAGAATAAGAAAGTTAACTTAGGTGGACCTTCTAAAACAAAAAAGAAAACTCACGGATCTGTCAATAGAAATATGTTGAAAACAAGAGATAAAAAGAGAAAAGATAAGGATAAATAGTTTTTTTTAAGGAACAAAGGTTCAAAGTAGCATAGGTTCAAAGTATAAAAAAGCTCGAAGATGTAAGTAAGTTGCTATAAACTTAAATTTACATCTTCGAGCTTTTTACTTTATACGTCCCAAAAGAAACCTTTGAACCTTTGAACTATATTTTTGTAAAAACTAACCCAACTGGCGAACAAAGTTCGATTTTCTTACCCGTATCAGTAAGCTTTCCTGTTGTTTTATCTCTTTTAAATATCACAATATCATTGGTATATTGATGTCCTATCAAAAGGTAATTTCCTGTTGGATCGATTGCAAAATCTCTTGGACCTTTTCCTAAAGTACTAAGTTGCTCAACAAGTTCAATGCTTCCGTTTTTAAGGACTTTATAAACCGAAATGTTGTTTGCATCTACACGATCTGTAACATATAAAAAGTTCCCGTCAGGCGAAATTTTGATAGCTGCAGCGCCGGTTCCACCAGTAAATCCTTTTGGCAAAATACTTGTTTCTGCTATTACTTTTAAACTTCCTGATTTATCATAACTAAAAGTCGTCAAAGTAGCATCTAATTCCTGAATTAGATACACAAATTTACCGTCTTTGCTAAAAGTTAAATGTCTTGGACCACTTCCTGCTTTTACATCAACAGTCTCTTTTAAAGTCAATATTTCGTTTGCTGAATTTGGATTGTATTTATAAATAAAAACTTTATCCAAACCTAAATCATTAGACAACACAAACTTTTTATCCGGTGAAAAAACAACCATATGTACATGCGCTTTTTCCTGACGCGCAACATTTGGTCCTTTTCCTTCATGCTGAATTAATTGTTGAACTTTGGTAATACCTCCGTCAGGTTTTTTCTTAAAAACTACAATATTCCCACCTGAATAATTGGCAACAAGTACATTTTTGCTATCATTAATCAAATGACAAGGATCTGCACCCAAAGCGTCATTTTTATCTATAAAACTAACTTTTCCTGATTTTGAATTGTATCCAAAAGCACTAACTGCACTTTCTTTTCCGTTTTCATTTACCGCATATATAAATTTGTTATCTGCAGAAACGGACAAATAACTTGGACTTACCACATTTTCAGATGAATTCTTTAATTTAAAATCGCCAGAAGAAACATCAAATTCGTAAACGTAGATTCCATTACTCTTGCAAGTATTAGTATAAGTTCCTACCAATAAATTAAATTTGTTCTGAGCTTGCACATTTATAAAAGTAAAAGCTGAAAAAAGCAGTATATATAATCTTCTCATAGTTTTTTGAGTTATTTTTTGAATAGGCTAAAATACTCAATAATATCATTCGTAAATTGATTTTTTGCTACAAATGAAACGTCAAAAGTTACATTTTTCAAATCAAATGTTATCCTTTTAAACCATATAACTGATATAAGTTCATTTAACTTTTGACTAAATTAGAGTTTGCTCGTAATATCTTACATTACTTAAATGGTTAAACTAAATATTACTTATATGGTTTGACTAAAAATTTGTATTTTTGACCAGCATCTACAAAACGTAGTGAAATAAATCTAAGCCGGAATGCATTTTAAACATCCTGAAATTCTATACTTTCTGTTTTTATTGATTGTTCCAATTTTGGTACATTTATTTCAATTACGACGTTTTAAAATTTCTTATTTCACCAATGTTCGATTCTTAAAAGAACTTGCTGTTCAGACTCGAAAAAGTTCAAAAATCAAAAAAAGACTTTTATTAGCTACTCGTTTATTGTTGCTGACTTGTATTATTTTGGCTTTTGCTCAACCTTTTTTTGAAGCCAAAGACAGTAAAAATGCTTCCAACGAAATGTATATTATTCTGGACAACTCCTTTAGTATGCAGGCAAAAGGAAAAAAAGGTGAATTACTAAAACGTGCTGTTCAGGAATTATTAGAAAATACGCCCGAAACTACTCAATTCTCTTTGTTAACCAACACTGAAAATTTTTGGAATACAGATATCAAATCGTCTAAAAGTGCTTTACAGAATCTAAACTACAGCGCAACTCCTTTTGAGCTTCCATCTATTATGGCGAAGATAAAAGCGCATAAATCGGCATATAAAAAAGACATTGTTATTATTACTGATGCCGTTGGTCTAGCCGAAAAAGATGTGAAAAATATTGATACCGAAGAGAAACCTTATTTTATAATTCCAGAAGCTGAGCAAAAAAACAACATTGCTATTGATAGCGTTTTTATCAATCAGACTTTAGAAAATTTCTACGAATTAAGCATTAATTTATCCGCTTATGGCGAAGATTTCAAACCTGTTTCGATGGCGCTGTACAATCAGAATAAATTGATTGCTAAAACAATTATCAAATTTGATACGAAGAAAAAGAAAATCAACTTTACAATTCCAAAAGAAGCTTTTCATGGTTATGTAACTATTGAAGACAATGGTTTGACGTATGATAACAAACTCTATTTCAGTATTTCAAAAACTAAAAAAACGAACGTTATTAGCATCGGAGAACCAGAAAAAAGTAATTTCCTATCCCGAATTTATACTACATCAGAATTCAATTATAGTAATTATTCGATAAGCAATTTAGATTATAATAGTTTAGACAAACAAAACACCATTATTCTCAATGAATTAATAGAAATTCCGCAAGCTTTACAAACTACCTTGAAAGCTTTTGTTGCCAAAGGCGGAAATCTGGTTGTAATTCCTTCCGAAAAAAGTTCTGTTTCTAATTTGAATTCTTTCTTAGCCAATTTCGGAAAAGTACAATTTGGATCTCTTGAAAATAAAAACAGGCTAATTACCAAAATAAACTTTGATCATCCTTTGTTTTCAGGCGTTTTTGAGAATAAAATCACCAATTTTCAATATCCAAAAACAACAAATTCCTTTGTAATTTCCAGTCCATATCCTGCTGTTTTGTCTTATGAAGATCAAAGTGTTTTTGTAACTGCAATTCAAAATCCGGTTTCGGGAATTACTGTTTTCTCTGCACCAATAAATACAACAAATTCTAATTTCCAGCAATCTCCTTTAATTGTTCCGTTATTTTATAAAATGGGACAAAACAATCAGAAAACTGGTGTAAATGCATTGACAATTGGCAATAATCAGCCTTATTTTGTAGATGTCTTATTGACAAAAGATGCTATATTGGAAGTAAAAGGAAATGATGATTCTTTTATTCCGATTCAGCAAATATTGAATAATAAAGTAAAACTAACCTTTAATGATTTCCCTGAAACAGCCGGAAATTATAGCATTTTTGATAAAAAAGAATGGGTTGAAAATCTAAGTTTCAATTATAAAAGAAGCGAAAGTGATTTAAGTCAGGTAAATACAAATGTGGTTTCAGATTTTAAAACTGCTGATACAATTTCAACCATTTTTAATACACTACAAACTGAGCGAACAGACAGCCAAATTTGGAAATGGTTTGTTATCTTTGCACTGTTATTTTTAGCATTAGAAATGGCAATTATCAAGTTTGTAAAGTAAAACTTAAAATTTTATTTTTTGAACCATTAAGAAATTAAGAATATGAAGTTTTAGAACTTCTTAATTTAAACTTAATTCCTTAATCGTGAAAATACCTTAGTGTTTGACTAAATAAAAATCTACATATGAAAATAATCATCAGAAGCGCCAAAATTATCGATTCAAAAAGTCCGTTTCATAACCAGACTGTTGATCTTTTAATTGCAGATGGTTTAATAGAAAAAATAGGAACTTCAATTCTTGATATTGAGGATACAACCATAGTAAAATTCGATAATTTACATCTTTCACAAGGTTGGTTTGACAGTAGTGTTTCTCTTGGAGAACCAGGTTATGAAGACAGAGAAACAATCGCAAACGGATTAAATGTTGCTGCCAAAAGTGGTTTTACGGCAATTGCTTTACAACCCAACTCCTTCCCTATTATCGACAACCAATCTCAGGTAAATTTCGTAAAAAATAAAGCAAATGGTTTTGCTACAGAGCTTTTCCCTATTGGGGCTTTAACAAAAGCCAGCGAAGGAAAAGATATGGCCGAATTGTTTGATATGAAAAAAACAGGTGCTGTAGCTTTTGGAGATTATAACAAAAGTATCGACAACGCTAATCTTCTAAAAATTGCTTTGCAATATGTACAGGATTTTAACGGATTAGTAATAACCTATGCACAAGATGCCAATATAAAAGGAAATGGTGTTGCAAACGAAGGAATCGTTTCTACCAAACTAGGCTTAAAAGGAATTCCGAATTTAGCAGAAGAATTGCAAATTGCCAGAAACTTATTTTTATTAGAGTATACTGGAGGAAAACTACACATTCCGACTATCTCTACAGCAAAAACTGTTGCCTTAATTAAAGAAGCTAAAGCAAAAGGTCTACAAGTAACGTGTAGCGTTGCCGTGCATCATTTGGTTCTTACCGATGAAAAATTAGAAGGTTTTGATACAAGATTCAAAGTAACACCTCCATTAAGAAATGAATCTGACAGAGCTGCTCTTATAAACGCGGTTCTTGACGGAACAATTGATATGATTACTTCTGACCATAATCCAATTGATATCGAATTCAAAAAAATGGAATTTGATATGGCTAAAAATGGAACAATTGGTTTAGAAAGTGCTTTTGGAGCTTTATTGACCGTTTTGCCTCTTGAAACTGTAATCGAAAAATTAACTTTAGGAAAAGCAGTATTTGGCATCGAAAACAATTCAATTACTGAAGGTTCTAAAGCTAACTTTACTTTCTTTACTCCGGAAGGCAAATCAACTTTTACGAAAGCAAATATTCTTTCAAAATCTAAAAATTCTGCTTTTTTAGGAACTGAAATAAAAGGTTCTGTGTATGGAATTTTAAATCAAAAACAACTTGTTATATCTACTAAATAATTAAAATGAATAATTCAATCGAAGAGGGAAAACCAATCGCAATTACCAGTTATATTTTGATCATTGGTGTTTTAATCGCGATGTCTATGAACTCTGAAAATAAAAATACTTTTGCTTCATTTCATATTCGTCAGGCGTTAGGATTATCACTTACTTTTATTTCTTTTGGCGCAATTATAAGCAACTTCGACAGCTTTATGATTACTTTCCCAATGTGGATTTGTATCTCTATTTTATGGACTTACGGAATCTTTAGTGCTATCCAAGGGCAAATGAGACCTATTCCTTTAGTTGGAAATTTATTTCAAAAATGGTTTAAATCTATCGGATAGAATTTAAATTCCAATCCCGAAGCCTCGGGATAAATTCCAAATTCCAATAACTTTGTCAAAGTTTTGAACTTTGACAAAGATTTAATCGGTTAATCAAACCAACAATTCACATTTCACATTTCAAAAAATGAATCTATCTTTAGAATATAAAATACAAGAACCAAAAGTTATCTTAGATAAAAATCCTGTTTTACTTTTATTACACGGATACGGCAGCAACGAAGCCGATTTATTCTCGTTTGCTACTGAACTTCCTGATAACTATTATATTATTTCTGCCAGAGCACCTTATGATTTACAATATGGAGCTTACGCTTGGTACGCTATAAATTTTGATGCTGATCAGAATAAATTCTCAGATAATGAGCAAGCAAAAACTTCACGTGATTTAATTGCAAAATTCATTGACGAGTTAGTTGCCAATTATCCAATTGACGCTAATAATGTAACTTTAGTAGGCTTTAGCCAAGGTTCGATTTTAAGCTATTCTGTAGCGCTTTCTTATCCTGAAAAAGTTCAGAGAGTTGTGGCTATGAGTGGTTACTTTAATGAAGAAATCATAAAAGAAGCTTACGAGAAAAACGATTTCAAAAAACTTAAATTTTTCGCCTCTCACGGAACTGTAGACCAAGTAATTCCAGTCGACTGGGCTAGAAAAACTCCAGCAATCTTAGAAAAACTAAATATCCCTATTACTTATAAAGAATATCCGGTTGGTCACGGTGTGGCTCCGCAGAATTTCTTTGATTTTAAGAATTGGCTGGCTTTGTAGCTTCTTTAAATGTTTGTTTTTTTTAAGAAAATTCTTTCAAAAAATTTCCTTACTCTAAATATAATTGTATTTTTAAAAACTTATAAAAATACACTATTAACTAAACACGCAAAAGTATCTTTAAAAGGAAACTTTTGCGTATTTTTGTAATGAGAAAATGAAATGAAAAAAATTTTTGATGTAATATTTCTAGATGAAGCATTTTCATTTTTAAAAAATTTAGAATCAAAACATTCTGAAAAAATCATTTACAACATCCGTAAGTCACAAATCAAAAATGATCCGGAACTTTTTAAAAAATTAAATGATGAAATTTGGGAATTTCGCACCCTTTATCGGGGAAAACAATATCGACTATTAGCGTTCTGGGATAAAACAAATTCACAAAAAACTCTAGTTATTGCAACACATGGATTTGTAAAAAAACAAAGTAAAGTTGGCGAAAAAGAAATCAAAAGAGCACAATCCATTAAATTAAATTATTTCAAAGAGAAAGATCTATAAAAAATTATTAAAATGAAAACACATACTTTAGATGATGTTACTGATAAACTAGTTGGAAAAATTGGAACTCCAAATAGAGATAAATTTGAATATGATTTGCAAATAGATTTAATAGGAAGTGCTATAAAGCAAACCCGAAAAAGTCAAAATCTGACTCAAGAAGAGTTGGGAAAACTTATAGGTGTTCAAAAAGCACAAATTTCCAAATTGGAAAATAATGCAGGAAATATAACATTAGATACTTTAATTAAAGTATTTACCGCATTAAAGGCCAGAGTAAAATTTCAGATAGAATTATCGGACTTAAATATTAGTTTTGATAAATAATTAACATTAAGCTTTAAATCAACTAATCCCAATTATTGAGCTAGAAAAACTCCTGTAATTATAGAGAAATTAAATATTCTTACTACTTATAAAGAATATCTTGTTATCTATATCAGTCTCAGTTTTTAGTTAATGTAAATCCTAAATATTTAAATATGAGCACTTCACAAATTAATAATCCTTCACTAATTTTAATTGATATTCAAAAAGGATTTAACGATATAGCTTATTGGGGTGGAGACCGTAATAATGTAAATGCGGAACAAAAAGCCGGTGAGCTTTTGGAAATTTGGAGAAACAAAAAATTCCCTATTTTTCACGTGCAGCATTGTTCCTCTAATCCAAATTCAATTTTAAATGAAACAAATCCAGGAAATGAATTTCAGGATATTGTAAAACCAATTGAAGGTGAAATCATTATCAAGAAGAATGTAAATAGCGCTTTTATCGGAACAAACTTAAAAGAATTACTTGATGATGCAAAAATCAAAAATCTTGTGATTGCAGGCTTAACAACAGATCATTGTGTTTCGACAACTACAAGAATGGCAGGTAATTTTGGTTATACAGTCTATTTAGTTTCTGATGCAACAGCTACTTTTAACAAAAAAGGTCTAAACGGAGAAGAATTTTCTGCAGAAATAATTCATCAAACTGCTTTAGCAAGTTTAAACGAAGAATTCGCTCAGGTAGTTACTTCGGATTTTATAAAACAGCATATTTAATGTGATTTATTTTTCGAAACAAAAATATCTACTATCATAAAACAACAAAGGCGAGAAATAATTTCTCGCCTTTGTTTATTTTATATTTATTCTCCCGTATAAATAATCTTATCTCCTTTTTTCAGGACATAACCTTTCCAGGGAACTAATTGCAGATCGCCTTTGATCCAAGGTTGTCCTTCTGCTTTTCTTTCCAGAATGATTGATTCTTCCTGTGTGTCTAGAAAAAGCTCGGCTTTATTTCCGTCAAAAATCACGAAGGCAGCAGTAGTGTATGTTTTTCCGGTTTCTTCTGTATGAGACAACTTTGTTCCTTCAAAAATACGTATACATTCTTTTTTAAGTGTAGACCAGCTATACCCTGCCGAACCTTTACATCCGTGAGCGTCAGAATCTCCTCCAACTAAATGTGGTTTTACTTCTTTTGTAGTGTTATTTTCTTGAGAAATTTTTTTCCCGCAAGAAAACGAAAGACCAATAATAATCGAAAGCAAAAATATCTTTTTCATAAGTTCTATTTTTTACTTGATTATGGTAAAAAATAGAAAATCCTATTTTTGATATAACCAAGTCTGATTTACTTCAAAAGTAATCTTTTCATCCTGATCAACAAAATATTTTAACAAGACTTCTCCCCATAATTCTCCATTACTATAATCTGCAATGATCCATCTGTGGTTTAAAATTTTTATTTTGTTGATGATAAATTTGTTTGGACCAATTTTGTCTTGTCCTGTATAAGGATTTCCGTTTGGATTTGAATTTAAATCTAATAATTTTTCGGTTACAACCGGAATCAATTTTTCATATAAAATTACTTTTCCGCCTGAAGCACTATTGTCAAAATAGTTTTGTGCGTTTTCATTATGTTCTAGAGAAAAATAATCGGCATCAGCAAGTTTTGTTGCTACTAAATTGATGCTATCTCTTAATTTCTTAGTTGTTTTATCATATCTTTCTTGCTCAAACTTTACTTCTCTGCTGTAAAACATATAAGTAAAAACGTTCATTAATATCGCAAGGATAAAAAGGTAAAGCATTAAGGATTTTTTCATTTTTGTGGTATAATTAAATTGTAATTTCTAAGTTATCGTAAGCCAGGAAAACATTTTTAGGCAATTGCTTTTGCACTTCTTTATGAAAGCCCAAAACATGGCTAATATGTGTTAAATAAGCGATTTCCGGCTGCACCAAATTTATAAAATCAAGTGCTTCCTGCAAATTAAAATGTGTATCGTGTGGTTCTACTCGTAATGCATTTACAACCAAAACCTTAAGGTTTTTTAGTTTCTTAATTTCTGCTTCTTCAATGGTTTTAACATCGGTTAGATATGCGAAATCATCTATACGATATCCAAAAACCTGCAAATCTCCATGCATTACATTTATAGGAATTGCCATTTTATCACCAACAGCAAATGGCTCGTTATTGATTACTTCAATGGTTTTAACACTTGGAGCACCGGGATATTTGTTTACGGTTTCGAAAACATAATCAAAACGGCGCTTCAGATTATCAATTACTCTTTGATGTGCATAAACAGGGATTTCGCCCTGACGAAAATTATACGGACGAATATCATCTAAACCGGCAGTATGGTCTGCATGTTCGTGTGTAAATAATATAGCATCAAGATGTCGGCAGCCACACGAAAGCATTTGCTGCCTAAAATCAGGACCGCAATCGATCACGTATGAATGCTCATCCCAAGTGATCCAAATGGCTACTCTGAGCCTTTTATCCTTAGCATCAGTGCTTTTGCAAACAGGATGATCGACTCCGATTATCGGAATACCTTGTGATGTACCAGTACCTAGAAAATAGACCTTCAATTGAACTTATTTTTTTTACAAAAATAGGATTATTTCTCTTTCATTAGAAGCCTAATTTGCTAACTTTGTAACAAATCTATTTAAAATAAAATGGGTACAGAAATAAAACTCAAAGGTGACAAGGTCATCGAACAGATTCCTTCTATAAAAGACAAAGCTTTACGCATAAATTTAAACGAGAATATTTACGGAACATTTGCTGAAATTGGTGCCGGACAAGAAACGGTTAGACATTTTTTCAGATCCGGAGGATCATCGGGAACAATTGCAAAAGCAATGTCTGCCTATGACAAAGATTTTAGTGACGCCGTTTATGGAATTGAAAGCGATGGTCGCTACGTAACCGAAGAGCGTTTAAAAAAAATGCTGACTCTTGAGGGCCAGATAATTGAAGAGCGTTTAAGCAGAGAAAAACATCCTACTAAACTTTTCTTCAGTTATGCTAATACGGTTGCTACGATAGATTTTGCTAAACAATTTAAAGGTCACGGTTGGGTTGGAATTCGATACCAAATTGAACCTGACGAAGCTTATAACGAAATTATTCTTCACATTCGTTTTAAAGAAACTGATGCCAGACTACAACAGGAAACACTGGGGATTTTAGGTGTAAACTTAATTTACGGTGCTTTTTACAAATACAATGATCCAAAACGATTACTTCGTTATTTATACGATCACTTAGACAAAGACCAATTAGAAATTGATACGATTAACTTCTCAGGACCTCGTTTTGCAGATGTTGATAATCGTTTGATGAGCTTACAATTGGTTAAAAACGGAATGACGGATGCGGTAATGTTTAATCCTGAAGGGAAAAACATTTTGCCGGCTGCCATTTTATACAAAAAAAATCTTCTTGCTTTAAGAGGAAGTTTCCGTCCGGTTACGAAAGTAAACATGGACATGTACGAGAAATCGCTTAAAATGTTTCTTGAGGAAAATAAAGTTGAGAAAGACAATACTTTAGTCGTTTTTGAAATTACACTTTCGAATTTACGTTCTGATGGTGAAATTGATGAGCGTGATTTTATGGATAGAGCCGAATTGCTTTGTTCATTAGGTCAAACGGTTATGATTTCGAATTTCCAGGAATATTATAAGGTTGTGGAATATTTTGCTAATTATACCAAGGCCAGAATGGGATTAGCAATGGGCGTAAACAATTTAGTTGATATTTTTGATGAGAAATACTATCGTCATTTAAGTGGTGGAATTCTGGAAGCGTTTGGAAAATTATTCTACAGAGATATGAAGGTTTTCCTATATCCAATGTTAGACGACAATGGCGTTTTGATGGATTCGAACAACTTAAAAGTACACCCTAGAATGAAAGAATTATACAAATTCTTTAAATTCAACGGAAAAGTTGTTGATATTGCTGATTACGATCCGCATAATTTGGAGGTTTTCTCTCGCGAGGTTTTAAAAATGATCAATCAGGGAAAAACGGGCTGGGAACATATGCTTCCTTCCGGTATTGCCGAAATTATAAAAGAACACCACCTTTTTGGATATCACCCGCAAAAGGAATTAGAACAAAATACTTAGAATTAAAAAAGTCCCTTAATTGGGACTTTTTTTTTGTTTCAGGTCGAATAAAAATTTTACCGCAAAGTGCGCAAAGTTTTTTTGTTGTTGATTGTAGTTTGCAAATATAAAGTTCGCAAAGCTTTGTAG
>Ga0163161_10000176_pt1 | contig 58967 bp, 61 predicted proteins | sample S45metaG_FD_129847 | JGI IMG/M metagenome (GOLD analysis project Ga0163161, IMG submission 129847) | Switchgrass rhizosphere microbial communities from Kellogg Biological Station, Michigan, USA - S4-5 metaG | ecosystem: Host-associated > Plants > Roots > Rhizosphere > Soil | place: USA... | reverse complement strand
TATCTCCTGATTGATATCCCTTTTGTAGGCGTTGTAGCTATAGTCAATCTGCTGTCTTCTTTGACAAACACAACATTTATAACGCTGATTTCCGTTAGATTGAAATCCATTTTTTATGCATTTGCCATTGCAAAAATTACATTTTATTTTCATGACCTAATTTGAAACACTAAGGTAAAACAAAAGTATTTTAAGGCTTTTAAAAAGTCCAAAAATAGAAGAGACGACCAGTTGGCCGTCTCTTTTTATAGTGAATAATTAATAGTTTATATTCTTTTTCAGTTCGTTACGCTGTTATTTTGTAAAAACACCTAATCTGTAACATTACCAAAATATTTCTGAAGTTTTTTGATGATTAAATGCTATCTTCTTAGATTCTAAATATTTTAATGGGGTTATTCCAACATGTTTTAAAAATGCTCTATAACAGGTCGTTCTTGACTTAAAACCTGAAGCCAAAATCATTTTTTCAAGTGTTAAATCATTCCATTGAGTACAATTAATTTTTTCTTTGAAATATTCAATTCTCATCAAATTTATATAATCTTTGAAATGAAGTTTAATTTCCGAATTAATTAAATACGAAATAATATGAAGTGGGATATCACTTTCCGAGGCAAGTTCAGGGAGAGAAAAATCTTTTTTTAGAAATAATTTTTTAGAAGCTAAAATCCCTTCAAATTTTGCTAAATAAAATTGCCTTTCTTTTAATGTTAACTTTTCATATCCCATATTTTTTTAATCTAATATTTAGCAAATATATAATCAGCTGAGAAATATAATCTTAAATACTTATTAAAAATAATAAAAATAAGTGCGATAAACAAGTGTCCTGATTACTAACTATTCTTCCAGGTTCTGTCGCATCTATCAGAATCAAATATAAGAATTTAAGTGATTTAAAATTTAGCACGCCAGTTTACAGAATGATTTAAACATAGATTTCCCGGGATTAACCATCTGATTCTTTCTTAGCATATGTACAACTTCAATTCCGCTTAACGTCCGTTTGGCCGATTCAAAACTTTTAAAACCTAACCCGTTTTGTATTCGCCATTTTATAAATCGATGGTCCTGTTCTACAATATTGTTGAGATATTTGCACTGCCGGATTTTAATCTTTGAGAATGAACGTTTGTTATATACTTTGATCGCTGCGATATTAGAACCGCTTTTATCAATGTTTATTACTCTTGGCCGCCAATTATTACCAATTGCTTTAATTAGAAATGACTGAGCACTCATTCTTTGTTTTTTTCTGGTCAAAAGAAAGTCAACCGTATTCCCTAATTTATCAACTGCCCTATATAAATAACACCAAATACCTTTTACCTTAATATAGGTCTCATCTAATCTCCAGCTCACGCCCACTCTGCCTCTTCTCTTCCTCATCTCTGATTCAATGAAAGGTGTAAACTTATAAACCCAGCGCTGAATAGTAGCATGATCCACAAGCACTCCTCTAATTTTCATTATTTCTTCAACGTCACGGTAACTAAGTGTAAATCTTAATTTAAAATATACTGCCTGAAGAATTATGTATTTTGGATAACAATGACCTTTAGTATTCATTTTTTGATGAGTTTAAAATTATAAAGATAAAGTTATTCCCAAATGCGACAGAACCCTTTCAGTCATTTATAAAATTACAATCTTATTAAAAGAAAATACCACTTAATTTTTTTTTAAATGTGTTTCGGGTTTAAATTCGAATTAATAAATAAGCTATTCAAAAGTTGACTTTTAGCTCACAAAAGGATAATCTGTATAGCCCCTTTCCGTACCCCCTCCAAATAAGGTGTGAGTATCTGAAATATGATTTAAAATCGAATTTTTCTTTACTCTGGCAGGATAATCAGGATTGGCTAAAAAATGTCGCCCAAAGCCAATTAAATCGACTAAATTTTTCTCAATTAATTTCTCAGCTTCTTCAGGCGTTTTGTTTCCTGTGGCAATAATAGTATTTTTAAATGTCTCTCTAAGTTTAATTCTAAAATCGGATGGAATTTGCGGTGCATCGTCCCAATCAGCTTCGCAAAGATGAATATAAGCAACTTCAAGTTTATTTAACTGTTCTGCTGCGATCATTATAGTTTCCAAAATCTCAGGATCATTCATATCTTTAAAACTAATAAAGGGAGATAATCTTATTCCTGTTTTTTCTTTTCCAATTGTATTGGCTACAGCTCTGGAAATTTCAATTAATAAACGAATTCTATTTTCCTTAGTTCCGCCATATTCATCAGTTCTTCTATTACTATTGCTTCTCAAAAACTGATCAATCAGATAACCGTTTGCTCCATGAATTTCAACACCGTCAAAACCGGCTTTGATAGCATTTTCAGCACCTGTTACAAATTCTTTAATTACAATGTCGATATCGGTTTTATTCATTTCTCTTGGTTCTTCTACCGGAACAAAAGTGGCATCACCATTTGGGGCGCCGTCAAAAATGTAAACACTTGTATTTTGTGCTATTAATGACGAAGGTGCTATTGGCTGTAATCCGTTTACTCTTGAACTGCTTACTCTGCCTACATGCCATAACTGCAGAAATATTTTACTTCCGTTTTGATGTACCGCGTCTGTTATTAATTTCCAGCCTTCTATTTGCTGCTGACTGTAAATTCCTGGTGTTTTAGCATATCCTTTTCCTTGCAGAGAAACCTGAACTGCTTCTGTAATTATTATACCGGCCGTACTACGCTGTGCATAATATTCAGCCATTAAAACATTTGGAATATCACCCGGTTGTGAAGCTCTTGAACGTGTCATAGGAGCCATTAAAAAGCTGTTTTCTAAATGATTACCGCTTAAATTGTATTGCTGAAATAGTTTCTGGTACTTCATCTTAATTCTTGTTTTACTAGTAATCGGTTTTATTCTCTTATAATACTCTTGTCCTGATAAACCATTTGAGCAATCTCATCTTTTCGCCTAAAACTAACTCCTTTATGTTTTTGTATATAACGAATGATTTCAGTAGTGGCAGCAATCATTTGTGGCGTACCTCCTATACGATCATGAAAACTTATTGACATTTGCCTGCGCTTTTTTTCTGATTCAATGTAAAGCTGCTCAAATTCCATAATCACCTGACGCGCAAACTGCTCTGCACTAAAATTTTTTCCTTCTATTAATACAATATCGTTACAGCGAATAGTGTATGGAACTACGGCAAAATCATTTCCTTTTACCTTTACTAAAAAAGGCTCGTCACGGCTTAAGTCGTCAATGTGATATTTAAAACCAAGTTCCTGCAGAATTTCCAATGTATTGGGGCCGCGTCTCAGCCAATTTGCATTATAACCCACAGGTTCAAAACCGGTTACTTTTTTTATCGCTTCTGCCCCATCTTTGATGAACTTTTTTTCTGTTTCATATGGCATAGAATATTCTGTAGCCCAATTCATACCGTGGGCTGCCGCTTCATGTCCTCGTTGTACAATTTCTTTGGCTAGTTCGGGATTTTTCAACACTGCCGATCCCACCATATGTGAGGTAACTTTGATTCCGAATTTATCCCAATTGTCCAGCATTCTTGGAATTCCTTCTTTATACCCATATTGATACCAGGTTTCACCCGGAAGATCTACAAATCCTTTCTGCATGTTTTGCGGAAATGGGCTCTCTGAATTTACAGGCTGTCCGCCCGCTTCAAACTGCATAGAAACGGACAAAACCAAACGAGATCCGTCAGCCCATTTTGTAGCAGAATTTTCATCATTGGTAAATTGGTCTGTTTTAAGATCACTTGCTGATAATGTATTTATTGGTATCAAACCGGCAAGGCCGACAAGACCCGCTTGTTTAATAAATGTTCTTCTGTCTTTCATCTGTATTGATTTTATTTAAGTACTTTTTCAATAATCAAAGTTTCTTCATAAAGTAAAAATTTACTGATCAGATTATTTTCCACTGTGATATGAATCGCAAGAGGCATTTTAAAATCTTTGCCGTTCTTTTTCACCGTTCTTTCAACAAAACCAAAAACGGCCACTTCATTTCCTTGCAATAAAAAAGATTGCGCTTCGAGTTTTTCACTTCCATCAACAAAATAACTAAAGAGCGTTTTGAATAATGCTGAAATTTCTTCCCGCTTTGAGCGATGTCCCGTCCAGGGCATATACTTCGATTCGAAAATATACCAGTCGACTTTTTCTGAAACCATCGAAGCAATCTTCTCCGGATCTTTCGCTCCAATATATCCAAAGAACTTCTCTGCAGTTTCTTTAGTTTTGATTTCTTCATCAGTATAAACTTGTGCTTGCGCTGAAAAACCAATCAATAGCATTGCTATTATTAATTGTATCCTTTTCATTTTTGGCTTAAAGAAGGCTTTTTTCATAAGAATGTTTTTTAAATTATTTTGATGCAACTTCATTTTAAGTTTAAAAATGAAGTTGCATTGTAATTCCGGTAAAGAATATATTTTTACCTGTTCCGGATGCTTCAATATAGTCTTTGGCCTGAAACCAAGTCGCTTCAAGTCTGAAATACAAATATTGATTAGGTTCCCAAATGACTTCGCTTTCTAATTGGTTTCCTATTTTCTTTGCTGTAGTGGTATCTCCGGGATAAATCAAAGTCGTATTTGGTGCATAAATACCATCATTACTGCTGTATCTCCAAAACATATCATAATCAATTACCCAATCGACATTTTGTAAAATTTCAAAACTCAATGAAGGATGAAAATCTATTAAATTCGATGGTCCGATTACGGAAGCTAATCCAAAATAAGCACCTCTTGGAAAAAGTGGATTAAAGGTTTGCAAACTTGTATCTCCTTCAGTTTTATCTCCGCTAATAACTTCGGTTTTAAAACCAATTTCCGGATGAAATTTTACGGTATTAAATCGATATCCCGCATTTATAGAAGCTGTCCAGGCACTAATATTTTTATCCGCAACATTCCCAAATTGGTAAACAGCTTCTCCGTCATAACGCCAGTTTTCTGTTTTACCCCAAATTCGTGTTCCTACAGATTGTCGGTTTTCTTTACCGGATGCGTCATTAAATGCAGCTTTGGCTCTTTCATAACCTAAATAATAAACATCGATATTTTTGATTACTGGTACTTTGTTAAACACCAAATAACTTCCCCATAATTGTCTGTCTTTATTTGACGCATCATCAAAAACACCATCGTGTGCTACAACGTAATGTGTGTAAAACAAATCTGTTGTAAAATTTTGTCTGGATATATTTGCTTTTAATCCGTCAAATGACTGCCTGTTGTTTGGTCCTTCCCTAACGGCAACCAAACGCTGTGATCCGTATGTGAGTTCCTGCCTTCCTGCTCTTAAAACAAGTCTTTTACCGCCTTCATTTATAATATTAAAATCGGCAAAAGCCTGATGTACTTCAAGCGGATTTTGTTCCACAGGATTCGGATCAATTCTACCATCAGCCGTACTGCTTTGCATCTGAACAAAAGTTCTGAAAAACTTTCCGGCGTGAAAATCGGCATGAAATAAATATCTTCCCAAAACATAACCATCGTTATCCTGTGGACCATCTCCCCAATTTTCATTTTTAGCATAGAAGTACTGAAACCGTATATCGCCCCCAAAACTGACATACGTTTCTCCGGAAGCAGAAATTGACAGGAATTTCACTGTTTTATACCAATTATTACTCACAGTATCTTTTTTTAGAAAACTATAATCTTCGTCAAATCGCAGTGATTTAAAACCCTGATATTGTTGTGCAAAACCAGAAAACGAAAGCAATAGAACCACTAATAATATCTTGTTATTCATAATTCGGTTTTTAATATATTAATCTGTTGAGTATATTTTTTAAACACATAGAAACATAGCTTTTGATGCTTTAGAAAAAAGGCGTTTGACTTTTAATAAAACACATATCGTTATTAAAAAAGTCATGATTCCAATAAGATTTTTAATTCTCAATTTTTAATTATTCCCCCCCATTTTGCTTAATATCTTTATAAGCATTTGGAACATTGAAATTAAAATGAAGCCAATTAAAAAGTTCATATCCTTTATTAAATTCTTTCATGGTTACAGTAGCTTTTGTCTCTTCTAAAGTGAGTCCTTTTTTTACGGCATTTTCAACATTAGTCTGCAAAGCGGTTACGTAATCAATTGTATATTTAATTCCTGCTTTGTTGGTAATGCGTCCGTGTCCGGGAACCACAATATCTTTATCAGAAATCATATTGTAAATTTTGTTCAGATTCTGAACCGGCTCTAAAAAATAGCCGTCAAAAAGCCACGGAATAGTAGGACTTTCGGCAATAAAAGGATTTCCTGCCCACAATACATTTCCCGAAGCTGACTTTAGATACACAAAAAGATCGGCCGGAGATTGTGCTGTTCCCACATTTATAATCTCTACGATATTTCCTTTTCCCATATCAATTTTCATGGTTTGGTTGATCGCAATTGTAATATCGGCAGGACGATAAACACTCTCTTCAATTCCGCGTCCTTTACCAAAAAGCATGATCATAAATTGTTTGATATTGTCGTAATTCTTAGCCAGGTTTTCTTTGCAGAATTCGTTCTGAATGACAATAGTTTCTTTTGGAAGTAAATAATTTCCGAAACAATGATCCCCGTGATCGCTGGTATTGATAGCATAGACAATAGGTTTTGGCGTTACAGATCGGATCAATTTATAAAGCTGATCGTACAATCCTTTACTTAACATGGTTTCAATAAGTAAAACACCTTTATCGCCCACAATAAACCCTGCCGAAGTTGCTTGTGCTATTCCTTTTGTGGTTTCAGTCTGTGTTGTGCTTGGCGAAACTGCATATACATTTTCTGATATTTTATGCAATTTTAAAGTCACTTTGTTTGCGTCCCAAATAGGTACGTGATCCGGCATTGGAAATTGTGCATAGACTGCTGTATTGGCGAACATACAACAGATGATGATGGCCAATCCTGAAATTATTTTTTGAATTTTCATGATTTATTTTTTTTGAATTTTCTTCAATTCGTTTTTTACATTTTTTTAGTATAACCACCAAAGTATTTCACTGGCGACCAATCCGGAATTACCGGAGCAATTTCAGGATCAAATGATTTAAATTCTCTGGCTCCGTACACAATTTTTCCATTTACAATGGTAAGATCCGATTCGATATTTCGAACTTTATCATCTGAAACTGAAAAATAATCCTCTGATAGAATTGAAAAATCTGCATACATTCCTTTTACCAATTTCCCTTTTTCTTTTTCTTCACCCGAAAACCAGGCGCTTCCCGAAGTATATAATTGAAGTGCAGTGAACTTGTCCAAAACCTGATCTTTAGGCCAAAACTGCATGCCACCTAAAGTTTTTCCAGTAATAAGCCAATGCAGCGCCATCCATGGATTGTAGGTGGAAATTCGGGTAGCATCGGTTCCCATTCCAACCGGAATACCCATTGCCAGCATTTTTTTAATGGGAGGCAATTGTGTTTTTGGTGTACCATACATTTTTTCATACAATTCTCCCTGAAAATACATCCTGAACTGAACTGCGATTCCACCATTTAGTGCTTTCACTCTTTCCATCTCCTGAGTTGTAATGGTTTCAGCATGATCAAAAAACCAGCGTAATCCGTTAAACGGAATTTCTTTATTCACTTTCTCAAAAACATTCAGCATTCTGTCAATCGATTCACCGTAAGTAGCGTGCAATCGAAACGGCCATTTGTTTTTAACCAGCAATCGGATGATGGGTTCCAGATCTTTTTCCATTTCATCAGAAAGAACAATTCTTGGTTCCAGAAAGTTTTCAAAATCTGCAGCAGAAGCCACAATATTTTCTCCTGCACCTTCTTCGGTATAACCGTTTGCTGTCAAAAGATTGTCGGTTTTATTGATGGCGGTTTCAGCAACCCATTTTTCGTAATCCTGAAGTTCTTTTCCTTTTTGCTGTGCAAAGAGATAATACGAAATTCTAAGATTCAGTTTTCCTTTTTTGGCCAGTTCCATCGAAGTTGCATAATCTGCTGGATAATTTTGTGATCCTCCCGCAGCATCAATCACAGATGTTAATCCAAAACGATTGAGTTCACGGTTAAACTGAAGCGAACTGTTAATTCTTTCTTCGGGAGTTAGTTTTGTGGTTAATCCTAAAGTGGTATAAATGGCTTTTGGTGTTTCTTTTGCAAACATCAATCCTGTTAAGTTTCCATTTTTGTCTTGTTCCAAAACGCTTCCTTCGTAGTGCGTGTCTTTGGTATAACCCAAAACTTCAATTCCTTTTTTGTTCAAAAATGCTTTACCGTATAAATAGGTTATAAAAACAGGTTTATCAGGAACTGCGGCGTTTATTTCTTCAATCGTAGGCTGTCTTTTTTCTTCAAAACCAAATTCATTCCAGCCTCCAATTACTTTAATCCAAACTCCCGGCGGTGTCCTGGCTGCTTGCTCTTTAAGCATTTCCATCGCTTTCTTTAAGGTTTTCACACCATCCCAACGTAATTCCGAATTATAGTTTAGTCCTTCGCGAATCACGTGAATATGACTGTCGTTTAAACCCGGAACAACGGTTTTGCCTTTTGCATCAATGCTTTTAGTTGCTATGGTTTTATAACTATCTAAAATACTTTTTGAAGTTCCGGCTGCCAGAATAATTCCGTCTTTTACTGCCAGTGCTTGAACAAATTCGCCTGATTTTTGCATGGTTGCGATTTTTCCGTTGTAAATAATCAGATCTGCTTTTTCCTGAGACTGTGCCAACAGACCAAAGAAAAATAATAGTGTTATAAATATTCGTTTCATTTTTTAAGATTTAATTGGTCAGTTTCTGTTATTTTATTTTGCAAGGAAAAAAGCCAGCAAATCTTTTTGCACCTGAGCTGTATTTTCCTGTACCAGCCAGTGACCTGAACCTGCAATTTTTGATTCACTTACATTTTCTGCAACTAGTTTGGAGTGTTCTTTTAAAAATGCAGCCGCAAAATATTCTCCCCCCATAGCCAGCAAAGGCATTTTAAGTTTTGTTTTTGCAAAAACCAGATTGTCTTTTCCGTCCTGCGGAAAGTTTGCGAACCATTTGAAACTGGATTTTGCACCATCTTTCACTGCGTAAGCTCTCACAAATTCAGCGGTTTCTTCTGCCGTAAAAGGATCTTTTACATGTCCTACCACAGGCCAGAAATTTGTTAAAAATTCTTTTTCTTTTCCAGTAACAATATCTCCTGAAGCTGGCCAAGCAAAAAATCCAAACCACCATGCTGAAGCCGAAACCTGAGACCAAACAGGCTCTATACCAGGTAGCAAAGCATCCATTAAGGCTACTTTTTTAACTTCGCTGCCATATTGCGCTGCATACGCATAAGCAACCATAAGACCAATATCATGTCCAGCAAGATTTATATTATTGTAACCCAGTTTTTTTACCAGTTCATGAATGTCTGTAGCCATTGTTTTTTTGTCATAGCCTCCTTCAGGTTTGTCAGACTCGCCAACACCTCTTAAATCCGGAGCGATTACTGTAAAATGTTTTGACAATTCTGGTAATAATCTGTTCCACATATACCAGTTCTGACCAAAGCCGTGAACTAATACCAGAGGATCTCCTTTTCCTCCGATAACGTAATGAATGTTTACCCCATTGACCAATGCGGTGGCATGTTTAAAATTCGAAGGTGGATTTGCAGGTGCAACCTGAGCCGTTTCGGTTACTGCAGCAGACTTTGTTTCTGTTACAGGATTATCTTCGATTTTTTTATTACAGGAAACTAAAGCTAGTAGTAAAAGTACAAAAGTCAAAAGCTGAGCTGCTCTGTTTTTAAAGTTTAAAAAGACGGTGTTTAATGAATTTGTTTTCATAATTAAAATTTTAATCGGTTATTAAATAAATTGCTTATTATAAATTTTTATGCTGGAAGTTTTGCGATCCATTCTTGTATATAGACAGCAATTTCCTGCCAGCCGGGCTGATTTAAAACAAAATGATTTCTTTCAGGAAAAACTTTGAAATCTGTAATCGAACTTTTATCAGTATATTTTTTGTAGTTGGAATAATTCAACGACTCCGGAATCGTATGATCCGTTGATCCTGCAATTAACAGCAAGGGATTGTGTGCGGCGTGAAAATCTACTTTTGCAGCCGAAGTAATCGTATCGCGAACAATTAATTTAGATTCAGGAATAACAGATTCGCAGTACGCTTTATCCTGCCATTCTTCGGGCATTCCATTTGTAAAGGCATACTGCCACTGATTAAAACTCATCAGGAAAGTCTTTTTTGCAGAAGTAAAAAAACCAAGCGGCCCCCATCCAGCTTTCAAAAATGAAAATTTAAAAGTCATAATTCCCTGCGGAGGAACTGAATGAATGGCAATTGCGGCTGATGCCAAATTACGCTGTAAGAGTATCTGAGCTATAAGCCCTCCAATAGAGTGACCGATAATAATAGGTTTGTGAGGCACACGTTTAGCAATATCCTCAAAGTATTCGATTAATTGGGTTAATCGCAGACCAGCAATTTGAGGGTCAGGATGACGATCGCGTAAAACAGCTGCCGGGGCATCTTTATACGGCCACGCTGGAGCCAAAGTTTTAAAGCCTTTATTTTCAAAAAAAACTTTCCATTCATCCCAGCAATTATTGCTTACAAAGGCACCTGTAATAAAAAGTATTGTAGTAGGGTTTTCAGTCAGCATAATACATATTTTAATGTTATGCCAAAGTGTAAACTAAAACCGAACCTTTTTTCTAACTAACTATTTTTCAAGTGTTTAAAATTTTAATTAAAATTTTGAAACGACTATATTTCGTCGTACAACGAAAATAAAGCAACTTAATATCGTTCGTTTAATTATTAAGTATTAATCATTAATTGTAAAATCAAATAGACATTTCACATCCTTTTTCCTTAAAGCAACTAACAATTAAAAATTAAAAATGACTTCTCTTTATGCCCAATTTCTGCATTCTTGAAGCCAATGTGGTTGGAGGAAGTCCCAGTATCTCTGATGCTCCGCCGGTTCCTCTAATTCTTCCGTTGCATTTCTCTAAAACATTTATGATATGCTCCCGTTCATTTTCCTGAATCGTTTTACAATACCATTCATTTGACTTGATATTTATTTTAGCTTCATCAATAATAGGAAGTGGGATGTGCTCAATGGTCTCTGTTTTTGCTAAAAGAATACTTCTTTCAATAAGATTCTCAAGTTCACGAATATTCCCTGGCCATTGATACGATAAAAGGCTTTTTAGAGCACTTTCTGTTATTTCCGTCACATTTTTTCCCGTTTTACTACTATAGACAGCAATAAAATGACGGGCAAGAAGACCAATATCTTCCTTACGCTCTCGTAATGGCGGCAGCTGAATAGGAAATACGTTTAACCTGTAATATAAATCAAGTCTGAAACGACCATCGGCAACTTCTTTTTCAAGATTGCAATTGGTAGCTGCAATAATACGGACATTTATTTTTATGGAAGCATTTCCTCCAACACGTTCAATTTCTTTTTCCTGAATTGCCCGCAACAGTTTGGCCTGCATTTCTAATGGCATATCACCAATCTCGTCAAGAAATAATGTACCATTGTCTGCTTGTTCAAATTTACCAATTCGTCTTTCTGATGCACCGGTAAAAGATCCTTTTTCATGTCCGAATAACTCAGATTCTATAAGACTTGGAGGCAAGGCAGAACAGTTAATTTTAACAAAAGGCTGATTTTTTCTATTTGAAAGTTCTTTAATACTATGGGCAATACTCTCTTTTCCTGTACCGCTTTCTCCCGTAATCAAAACTGTTGTATCAGCGGGAGCCACTTGTAGAATATGATCAAATATTTTTAGCAGAGCCGGACTTTTTCCAACAATAGATTCAAATCCAGATTTTTTTATATTTTTACCTGTACCAGGATATTCAGCAGAAGTATTTTTTTTGTCTAATTTTTTATCATGACTGATTAAATTTTCAATTGCAAAAATTAAGGGTTCCTGAAGCCTTTCGCATAGCGTTAAATGATTTTTGTTATAATTATCTTCCTGTCTGCTGAAAAAAGACAGATATAGTCCGCCATTTTCACTAATTGATAAAGGAACAGGCAGCATAAGATTGGATTTCATATTCATTGAAGTCGCAATCATCTTTTTTATAGGCGTTTTATCGCATATTTTTATAAAATCCTGACCATTATAGAATGTGGCCTCAGTCTCCACTTTACTTTTGTTTCGTAATTCAATAATTTCAGACTGTTTTAAGGCAGTAATATTTTGTAATTCTTCAATTCCTATCCGTTGGTATTCGTGTAATCCTGTCCTTGCATAACCCAAAACTCTGCTGGATAATTTACTTTCTATGTAAAAAACAGCCATTACAAGATCAAAGGAAATGAGAGATTGCAAAGCAGCAATAATGTTAAGAACCCTATCATCCCAGGTACCGCTTTTTGTTACTATCGTTTTTAATTTTTTCTGAAATAAAAGCTCTTTTCTTATGGAAGATTCTATTCCGTGTTGCTGATGATATTCGGCAATTTCAATTGCTACTAATAAATCTTTTTCTCTAAATGGTTTTACCAAAAAACCGTGAGGATGGGTCAGTTTAGCTTTACTTAGCACTTCTTCATTAGAATTGGCAGAGAGATAAATAAATGGAATATTATCTTCTCTAAGTATTTCAGCAAGATCAATACCGGTCTGTTTACCTGAAAGAAAAATATCTAATAATACTAATTCCGGTTTTTCCTGTTCAATATAATATTTGGCATCCTGAACTGATCGTGCCATTCCGATAACAGAATGTCCTGCTTTTTTGAGCATAAGGCGCAAATGATTTGCTTCAACAAACTGATCTTCAACAATAAGTATTTTTAGTGGTTTTGCCATTTTATAGAATTGAATTAATGAAGATTACTTTCGGTAATAGTGAATTCCAAAGTTATTTTTGTACCATTTTCACTAAGGATTTGAAACTTCCCTTTAATGTCGTCAGAAAGGCCAGACATTAGTTTTATACCTAATGAAGGACTGTTGTAAGGATCAAAATCATTTAGGAGTCCAATACCGTTGTCCTGAATGATTAAAACATAATTTTTATTATCATTTGTTTTAAGAGAAATATGAATTACTCCGGTTTTATGATCTGGAAAAGCATATTTAATAGCATTTGTAACGGCTTCATTAAAAATTAATCCTATTGGTATTGAATGAGACAAAGGCAGATTAAAGCTGTCAATATCCATTACAAATCGGATTGATTTTCTAATTTCGAATGAATCTTTTAAATATTCAGTTAATTCAAATATGTAAGACGGCATATCAATTATCGATAAATTCTCTGATTGATATAATTTCTGATGAATTAAAGACATGGCATGAATTCTGTTCTGACTGCTGTTAACAGCCTGAAGCGCTTCTTCATTTTTTAAAAATTCAGCCTGACTCGCCAGCAGGCCTACCACCATGTGCAGGTTGTTTTTTACTCTGTGATGAATTTCCCGCAAAAGCCATTCTTTTTCAACGACCAGCTTTTGCAGTGTACTATTTTTTTTATTGATTTCATTTTGTTGTTTTTCCAGTACCATGTTTGTTTTCTTCTTAAACATAAAACTTTTATAAAGTAATCCAAGAATTATAAGTAAAAGCAAAACAAAAGTTATCATGGAATTACGTAAAAATACCTCGTTTTGAAGTTTGCTTTGCTGCAACAAGGTTTTATTTTTAAGTTTGATAATATCCATGCTTTTCTTTTCTGTTTCATAAATAATATTCAGTCTCGAGGAAATAGGATAAATATCACTTTCTTTAAGATTGGCTGCTTTATAGAAAAATATAGCTTTTTTTAGATAATTTAGTGAGTTGTGAAAATCTGAGATTGAAAAATACAATTCGCTGATTTCTCTGTAGCAGTCACCGCTTCTTTTATTGTTTCTTGACTTTTCAAATAGAGATGCTGCTCTAAAAATTGGATCTAATCTCTCTGCTATTGGCGCATTGGTGCGCATTTTAGATGACCAGACCATTACCCATGCTTCTCCCAAATCATCTGTTTGATTTGTTTTGTTTAATACTACTATTGCTTTTCTGGCATTGACTTCTATCATGAAATTGTTATTTCTCAACTCTTGCACCATAGAAAGTTGTAAATAACATTTACCAGAATAAATATTAGAATGAAGGATCTGGCTTATCCGAAGGGCTTCCTCAGCATATTGAAATGACTTTCGCAGTGTTACTGGGTTATTATAAGAAGCTTCATACCAGTCACTTACTTTTAATAAAATTTTGATTTTGTCTATGCTTTCAGGTAATGTACTAAGCAATTCCTCTGCTTTTTTTACCTGCTGTTCATTATAATCTGCTTCTTGATTCAAATCATCTTTCAGGACGGATAGATTTTTTTCCATCATTCCTGTCTTCATTATGCTCTTAAAAGTAGCCAATGCATTTACTTCTCCAAATGTAAATAGTACAAGGAGAAACAGAATTATTCTATAGTGCTTTGAGAGCATTTTCTTAGGAATTAATCAGCTATACGAAGGTATTGATAATTATTTATTTAAATTTAAAATATTCAAAAATTGACTGCCAACGATATATCGTTGGCAGTCAATTTTGAAGATGGAGTTGGCTCCAATTTCGCCACAAAAAAACTGAGGCAGTTTTAATAAAAAGAGGTTAAAGATTTGTTTTTTTAACGCTACATTTTCCATCAATCCCCAACAGGACATCTAAACCAAATTTACAAAGCCAATGCAAGGCAGACACTACATATAGTAAGCCAATATCTTCAAATCATCCATAAAAGATGTTGAAATTTGTCCTGTTCCTGTCACAAAAAGAGACAACTATATAATAGTTGTCTCTTTTTTTATGCACTAATATGTAAATTTTTCAAGCCTTTACAACCTAACATTTCATGTTTCGAGTTTTTCATAAAAAATCCTTAGACTGTCTGAGATAAACAATCAAAAAGTGGCTTCATTAAAGATTTAATCGAAGCTGAACGGTGATTCGAAGTCCCGTTTAGGATATAGATTTTTTTTCTCTTTTGGTTTATCGCAGTTGTTTGATGTTAAATATAAAATAATTCCAAAATGGACTTAATACATTTTCTGTCACAAAAGCTAAGGCGAATTTCAAATAAATAAGCCATCACGGAACTATCCGTAGAGATTTTTTATCTCCGACATAACAAAGGTACTTTGGGTACTCCCTATACTTTCAACTGATCCCAATTTATTAAACACAAAATCCTGATAATGCTTCATGTCTTTGGCAGAAACTTTCATTAAAAAATCGTAATCACCAGAGATATTGTAACATTCTACAACTTCTTCTATTTTCATAATATCACTAACAAACTGATTCCCTATGTTACGATCGTGCTGTTTAAGTTTGATATTACAAAAAACAATAAACCCTCTGTTTAATTTTTCTGCATCAAGCAGGGCAATATATTTTTTAATATATCCGCTGTTTTCCAATCTTTTAATCCGCTCAAAAACAGGCGATGCCGAAAGATTTACCATTTTAGCAAGCTCTTTTACAGTGTATTTAGAATTATCGTGAAGTATATTTAATAATTGAAGATCAATTTCATCTATCTGCTCCATAGAATATTACTTTAAACAGGTTTAATTTATTTTTAAATCAGAATAAAATTCTTCAAATATAACCAAAAACAATACAAAAATCTTATTTTGTACAAGTTAAAAACATAACATACTGCAGCGTTTATCTTCACAGTATAAAAATCTAAAAGGCATTATTTTATAGCAGGGAGCGTTATCCTTGGTGCCCTTTATCGAAAAAAGATAAAGGACCACGTCATAAATAAAATTATACTTCTTTTCGTCGAGCCATACCCTGAGCGATGATACTAGCGGCAATCAATTGCAAGGCATGATAAAGCATGAGCGGCAGCAATAAGATGCCGGCGATGGTACTGTGCTGAAAAAGTACTTTTGACATAACGGTGCCATGTACCAATGACTTTTTAGACCCACAGAATAAGACAGTAATACGGTCTTCATCTGAAAAACCAAGCAGGCGGCTCAGTAGTCCGACACAAAAGAATACGGCAAAAAACAACGCCATCATCCCTGCAGCGAGTCCGGCAAGTTCAAGGGCGGTGAAGCCTTCAAAAAGATGTTCGGAAAATGACTTGCAAAACGACGTGTAAATAATCGTTAGAATAACTGTCTGATCGAAATATTTGAGCTGTTTCTTGTATTTTTCGGCAATGGCGCCGAAACGGGAATTGAGGCTTATGCCAATTATGACAGGCAGCAAGACTTGCAGAATCAACTTTAAGCCGATTTGAGTGACATCAAAATCACCTGTTGCAGAAGCTATAAACAGCCCAACCCAGAGCGGCGTAACCACTACTCCAATCAAACTGGAAATGCTTGCATTGAAAATCGCCGCGGGAATGTTTCCCTTAGCAATGGAAACCATGACCACCGAAGAGGAAACTGTGGACGGCAATGCTGCCAGAAAAAATACACCCAGCCAAAGCAACTCGAAGCCGTTATTGACAAACAACGGGCGAAATGCCAAAACAATGAGCGGAAAAAATAAAAAGGTTGTCAACTGGACGACAATGTGCATTTTCCAGTTGGAAAGTCCAGCTTTTAGTTTCTCAACACTCAGTCGCATGCCATAAAACAAGAAAATCAAGGAAACGCCAGCATTGGCAATCTCCTCCAGCGAAACAGGTTCTTTGACCATGCCTGGCTTTGGCAAAAAATAAGCCATCAGAATCATGGTGGCTATCATTAACAGGAAACCGTCGAAACCTGATTTTTTTAATACTTCTAATAATTTCTTCAATGTGTTTAAATATTATTCCTCCGTGGAGGCACGGAATTCATTATTAATATATTGAGACTAAATCCCAAGTTCTTTGCGTATAATTTCTGCTCCTGTGCTTAAAGCACTTAACTTGCCTCTGGCTACATCTCTAGATAACGGTGCCATACCGCAGTTTGTGGAGGGGTAAAGATTTTCGGCATCTACAAACTCAAGAGCTTTACGCAGGGTAGCAGCTACTTCTTCTGGTGTTTCGATAGTGTTGGTTGCCACATCAATGGCACCGACCATTACTTTTTTACCACGAACAAGTTCCATTAAATTTAAAGGCACATTGGAGTTGTGACATTCTAAAGACACCACATCAATTTTAGATTTTTGAATTTTCGGAAAAATTTCTTCATATTGTCGCCATTCTGAACCTAATGTCTTTTTCCAATCAGAATTTGCCTGTATTCCATAACCATAGCAAATATGAACCGCAGTTTGACAGTGTAAACCTTCAATGGCTCTTTCTAATGCTGCCATTCCCCAATCGTTTACTTCATCAAAGAACACATTAAATGCAGGTTCATCAAACTGGATAATATCTACCCCTGCGTCTTGAAGTTCTCTTGCTTCTTCATTGAGTGCTTTCGCAAATTCCCACGCCAATTTTTCCCGGCTTTTATAATGGTCGTCATACAAGGTATCTACCATTGTCAGCGGGCCTGGCAATGCCCATTTTATAGGTTTATTAGTCTGTTTGCGTAAAAATTTAGCATCTTCAACAAAAACTGCTTTTTGACGTTCAACCTCACCTACAACCACTGGAACACTCGCATCATAACGGTTACGGATTTTTACTGTTTTACGATTTTCAAAATCTACACCGCTTAAATGCTCGATAAAAGTCGTTACAAAATGCTGGCGTGTCTGCTCGCCGTCACAAATAATATCAAGATCTGCCAATTGCTGTTCCTGCAGCGAAATGCGTAAAGCATCTTGTTTTCCTTCAAGCAGCTGATCGCCTTCTAATTTCCATGGTGACCAAAGTTTTTCGGGTGGTGCAAGCCAGGCAGGTTTAGGTAAACTTCCAACAATTGAGGTAGGTAATAATAATTTCTTCATAATAGTATAATTTTAATGCGTTGTAATCAATTAAAGAGTAAAATTAGCAGACCATTGTTCCAGGAGACTTTTGTAAGGCTTAATGAAATGCTCTTCTGCATATTTACCCTGTTCAACAGCCAGTCGGCTGCGCTCTTCACGGTCATAAACTACGCGAGTCATTGAATAATCTTCGTGTTTAAGAGTAGGTTGATAGATTTTTCCAGCCACTGAATTTGCATTGTAAATTTCAGGGCGATAAATCTTCTGGAAAGTCTCCATTGTGCTGATTGAGCTGATTAGTCCAAGATCAGTATAATCAGCAAGCAGATCTCCGGAATGATAAAAAGCCATCGGTGCCACACTATTCGCAGGCATGAAAAAACGAACCTTTAAGCCCATTTTAGAGAAATATTCATCAGTGATAGAATACTGATCCTGCAGATACTCAAAACCCAGAACCGGATGCTGATACTCAGTGCGAGTATAAGTTCTGTTGCCCGATACACTTAGACAAATGATCGGCGACATCTTAAAGTGCTCTTTATAAGTGGCTGAACTCACAAAGCACTTATAAAGTTTTCCGTGCAAATCACCAAAATTTTCAGGAATACAAAAATTAGATTTATTTTTATTGTGCTCGATCAATAAAATACTGAAATCATAATCACGAACATAAGATGAATAATTATTTCCGGCAACTCCTTCGATTTGCTGGCCAGTCTTACGGTCAATAATATTCGTTTTTAAAACTTCAATCAACGGCAGATCGTTACTACCATTTTTATCATTAATACTCATTGTTACTGTGAGAATTTCAAGTTCTACAAGGTAACGATCCCCTTTTGGATTATCCAGATGAGCCAATGCATTAAATCGATTGTTAATCATATTTAAGGCATTGCGTAAGTTTTGCTGGCGATTACCTCCTCTAGCCAAGTTGGCAAAATTGGTTGTCAAACGCGTTTCACTTGAGGGGTGATAGTTTTCATCTAAACAAGTGCTCTTTAGTGTGAATGCAAAATCATTCTGGATTGTATTCTGGGTGTTTTCATTATTCTGCTTTTCGTTTATTCCCATATCTTCTTGTATGTTTGCTTTCATCTGATGATAATGTTTAGTTTTTTTACCCTACAAATTTGAATATAAAAGATTAAATATTTTTATTTACACATAAATCCAGTTAATTATTCTTTTAACATGTATTTTTAAAGATTATTAATCTATAAACAAATATAATAATGAATGAAAACAGATAAATATTCTTTAGTAACCTAAGATGATTGATTTGGAGTTTCCCAGAACACTTCAAAAACTCGAAAAAGAAAACAATATCATTTATATTTGCCAAAAATTAAGATAGACATAGCAATGAATTTGATAGAAAATTTAAAATGGCGCTACGCCACAAAAGCTTACAATAACCTTAAAGTAACAGAAGAGAAGATCGATCAGATCTTAGAGGCTATAAATCTTTCAGCATCTTCTTGTGGTCTGCAATCTTACCGTGTTTTTGTTGTAAGCAACCCGGAAATTCAAAAAAAATTAGGTGCTGATTCGTATAATGGACAGATTAGCTCTTGCTCTCATTTGTTGGTTTTTGCTGCATTCACTGACATGTCTTCGACTTACATTGACGATTATATGGCAATGACTGAAAAGCAAAGAGGTCTTGATGCTGGTGCCTTATCAGGATTTAGAAATGGACTGCATTCCTATTTCAGCGCTATCAACGCAGAACAAAAAGCCCTTTGGGCGGCCAAACAGGCTTATATTGCATTAGGAACAGCACTTATTGCAGCAGCAGAATTGAAAGTGGACGCCACTCCTATCGAAGGATTTAATGCCGCCACTATCGATGAGGTTTTGGGTTTGAAAGAAAAAGGGTTGCATTCTACAGTTATCCTCGCTTTAGGATATCGGGATTCGGAAAAAGACTATATGGCAGCTACGAAAAAAGTTCGTTTGCCTATAGATGAAATGATAACGAAAGTTTACTAATAGCTACTAAATTTATTATGAAGAAATTTATCAAATGCTATTACAACTTAATAAATTTACAAAATTCATATGTTTTAACATTCAACCTTAACAAGACATACAAACCTCCTCTTAATCAAAATTCAAAACAATTATCTTACAAATTAACTTAAAAGTAAGCCAATTTCTTTAAATCGTTCATAAAATGGTTTGTAAATTGTTCAGTAACCGTCACCACAGCCAAATGGCGCCAATTGTCTTCAATTGGCGCCATTTTTTATTTAAAAAAAATATTAATCAATATATTAGCTATTTTTTTATTTTTGTTTCCTTTTTTAAAGGACATAAAAGCATCAAGTGCAAAGTTGAGGATTAAGCAAAAAGATTAGATAATCTAAAACAGGAAAAAATCTATTTTTTTACTCCTTGTATTTAATTAAATAAATTAATAATCAAAAGTGATTAACGAGGTAAACTTAATTCAAATCTTCCAAATTTAAAGTTATTTAGCGTACTAAACTAATACAAATAGAGTGATATGAATGTAGTGATTAAAAAAAACTACAAATAGTAAATGTAATATTCTATGCTATTAATTTAGACTTATTTAGCCCAATCATTAATCCAATTACTCACTGTGTGACTCCATTTATCATCATCATTCAAACACGGAACCGCTAAGAATTCCTCACCTCCTTGTGCTTCAAAATCTTCTTTGGCACGCATGGCGATTTCTTCCAGAGTTTCTAAACAATCCGATACGAAAGCTGGTGTTACAACTGCTAATTTCTTAATTCCTTTTGCTGGCATTTTATCAATTTCAACATCAGTATAAGGCTCTAGCCATTTATCCCCCGTTAAACGCGATTGAAAAGTCAAACTGTATTTATCAGCAGGCAGTCCTAGTAGTTTTACAACTTGTCTTGTAGTTTCATAACATTGATGACGATAACAGAAATCGTGTGCCGCCGAAGGCGTGTTACAACAAGAACCATCAATTTTACAATGTGATTTGGTTACATCTGTTTTTCGAATATGACGCTCCGGAATTCCGTGATACGAGAATAATAAATGATCGTAATCAAAACCAACTAAGTGTTTCTGAATCGAATCGGCTAAATTCTTGATGTAATCTGGTTTGTTGTAAAACGCAGGAACATCAGTAAAGGTCATGTGTGGGAATTTCTTCTTGCGGATTTCTTCCGCTTTAACTAAAATGGTTAAAGTCGAAGCCATTGCATATTGCGGATAAAATGGGAAAAGCATCACTTCGGTAACTCCTTTATCGTGCAATTCTTGCAGTCCTTTTTCGATAGTCATAGTTCCGTAACGCATTGCCAAAGAAACCGGAACATTTACCAAAGGCTGTACTTTTTTCTGCATTCTTTCAGACAGCACCACTAACGGAGAACCTTCATCCCACCAGATTTTAGCATAGGCATGTGCTGATTCTTCCGGTCTTTTTCTTAGGATAATACCACGAACTAAAAAAGCTCTCAACAAATACGGAACATCGATCACGTATTTATCCATTAAAAATTCGTCTAAATACGGTTTTACATCTTTTGGTGTTGGACTTTCCGGTGATCCTAAATTTACTAATAATACTCCTTTCATTATTTTTCTTTAAGTTTTAAGCACTGGGCTTTAAGCATTTTGCTTTAATCTATAATAACCGATGTTTTTTAAAAATTCGTATTAATCGACATCAGATATTTTTTCGGAGTTGTGGCAAATTTTTTCTTGAATCCAGCAATGAAGTGGCTTCCGGTACTGTAACCTATCTTCAAGCCCACTTCATTTACGTTATAAGAGCCACTATCCAGTAGCTTTCTGGCGAAAGCCATTTTATAATCAAATAGAAAGCCATATACAGTATCGCCATAAATTTGTTTGAAACCCATTTTTAGTTTCTTCAAATTCAGGCCAATTTCATCAGCCAATTCCTGTAAACCAGGTGGTTCAGCCATATTCTCAATAATGATTTCTTTTGCTTTTCTTATTTTTAAAACATTATCGCCATCAATCAAAAATGGACATTGTTCTGCATTTGGATCTTCGTTTCGGTTAAAATACAGACTTAGCAATTCATATCCTTTTCCTTTATAATAAAGTTTTTTTATAGAGGGATGAAGGTTATAATGAAAAAGCTGACTTAAAACAATTGCCATTGACGGACTGATATTTGCTTTTTTGTAATAATTTTTAACTTTATTCTCAGGACTTAAAAAAGTAATTAAACTTGTGTCAACAGAAAACAGCGCATGAAATTTGTTAATCGAAACAATAACAGAAATGACCCACGAATTTGGAGAAAGCTCTAAATGAACTGGCAAATCCCATTGTGCATTGTACAACAGCAATGATTTTTCTTCATTCAATTCCAAATCATAATTAACATCATTGGACGAAAATTTGGCATTACCCTTCAGTACGAAATGAAACTGTATTAGAGCACTGTTTAATTGACAGCGCGTAAAAAAAGGTTCTGAACTGTCATTCTGAAAACAGACAATAGTAAAGTCCTCTTCAACTTTTATTTCTTCTTTCATCTTAGATCTTTTATTTTAAAACTGCATCGATTAAGATGTTAACCTTATTGGATAGCTTACCTTTAACCAGACTTGGAATTTCTATATTAAAATCACTGGCTATTACGGTAAAATTTGATAGAATACTAATTCCTGATATTGACTTGCTTACCTTTGCCTGGATGTTTATGTCTTTCAATTTTCCGTGAAGTTCTAATTTACCTTTTATGATAAAATCTTTAGGATTTGCGCTAAGGTTATCCAGGTCAAAGGCCTCTATTTTTCCTTTGAATGTTGCTTTTGGATACTGATCGCTCTCCATATAATTTTCATTAAAATGTTCTTCCATTAAGGCTACTTTAAAACGAAATCCTTTCATTAGGGCTAAAGCTGCAATTTCCCCTGTTTTAGGATTTAAGACAAAAGTGACGTTAGTATTCATTGCCTTTACTTCTTCAAAAGAAGCTACAGATGCTTCAAAAGTTATTTTACCTGCTTTACTGATCATTTTTTCTTGCGCGAGACCAATAGCGCAAACATAAAGCATTGCAAAGAGTATATTTTTTTTCATGGTTTTCTTTTATATTATGTTAGTTTAAAAATCCTTTTTGGTTTTCCTTATTTTAAAACAGCAATAATTTGAACTTTTACTCTATCATCAAGTTTATACTTGATAAGCGATGGAATTGGAATGCCAAAATCACTAGCATTAACAGCAAAATCTGAAATAATGGTAATTCGGGAACCTGTCCTTGTGATTTTTGCACTGGCATTTATATCTCTTGATTTCCCATGAAGTTCTAAATTTCCTTTTATTAGGTAATCTTTATAATCTTCAGTTAAATTATTCGAATCAAACTTTTCTATTTTTCCTCTAAAAATAGCTTTTGGATATTTATCGGTCTCCATATAATTTTCATTGAAATGTTCTTCCATCAAAGGCATTTCAAACTGAAATCCTTTTATCAGGGCTAAGGATGCAATTTCACCTGTTGACGGATTTAAAACAAAAGTTACATTGGTATTGGTTCCTAAAACCGGCTGAAAAGACGGGACCGAAGCTTCAAAAGTGATTGTTGATGATTTAGTTAATATTTTTTCCTGCGAAAAAACAAGGAACAAAGCCAATAGCATTGGCATTACTATGATTTTTTTCATGTTTTTTACTATGGATTATTGCTCTAATAATCCATCTTGTTCCCATTTTTTAATAACATCAATTGTGGTTTGAGGCAATCTTGGCCCTCCCTGTGGCATTAATGAACTATTTCCATTTTCTAAAGAAATCCGGTTGAGCAGCCCGCGATTTAAGACCGCATTTTTAACCTGGTCATAAGTAACCAGGGACATAGGTGCCCCATTTTTGGGAACAGCTGCATGGCAGACAACACAATTATTATCAATGATGGATTTCACATTCTGATTGTATGTGGCAACGCCGGTAATTGGTGGAGTGTCAATTAAAGTACTGGGATTATCATCTGTACAACTTACTAGTAGTAAAGCAAATGATGGAATAAGCAAACGAGTTTTTAAATTCATGGGATTGGTTTTTAGTTTTAGAAAGGCTAATGATTTTAATATTTAAAGCATTTTGAAATCATATACGGTGAAATGGATCATACAGATTTAATAACAGTCATATTTGATCATTTAAATCCAATAGGTATTTTTTAACGTAGATAATCCAAATACTAAAAACCAGCCATGAGAAAAAAAATACTTATTATTATTCCTCTCTTCCTGATAACCGGGATCTCAATTTACCTCTACAGTTACAAAGGTCATAGGAATATCGAATCAGAAACTGCAGATTATACTGTAACGGTTAAAGGACTCGAAAAAGAATTTACTTTCAATGACAGCCTTGCTACTGTCAAATACCAGGACAAAACAATTGAAGTAACTGCAATTGTAACAGCTGTTGAACCCGCGAGTAAGGGAATCGTTATTGACGAAAAGATATTTGCAACCTTCAAAGACAGTTTGCCCAAAGACATTGCAATTGGCAGAATGCTAAAAATTAAAGGACGGTTTTTAGGATATGATGAGCTCTTACAAGAATTTAAAATAGATCAATCCTCCCTTATACACCAAAACAAATAACAATTAAAATTAACCACATGAAAAAGCTCATTCTATTATTGTTTTTATTTCCATTACTAACCTATTCGCAAGACGACCTATTATCCGGAGTTGAAGCGCCAATCACAAAAGAAAAGGTGGCATCTGCATTTAAAGCCCTGAAGATTGTCAATCTCGAATCGACAAAACTGGCGGCAAAAGGAGATTTGTATTTTGTTGTAGCACACCGATTTGGTTCTATAAAAGACGGCTTTGAGGGATTCTATGGACTGGATAACGCCAACACACAAATAAAATTTATATACGGATTGACCCCGGGGATTAATATAAGTGCCGCCAGAAGTGAATTTGCTTATGACTTTGCAACAAAATATATGTTATTGCCGCAAATAAAAGGCGGATTTCCGGTGACTATTGCAGGGTTTAATAGTTTGTCTATCAACAACACGCTAAAGGAAAGTCTATATCCTAAACTTGAATTTAAAAATAGGCTCACCTATGTAGCCCAGCTTTTAATTTCCAGAAAATTCTCTGAAAAATTATCTTTAGAAATAGTTCCATCATTTTTCCATGAAAATTTTGTGCTCGACCCCGAACAGAGCAATTCACAATATGCCATTGGCTTTGGTGGTAGATACAAGTTTGCAAAACGCTGGTCATTGAATATGGATTATGCGGCACACTTAAACAGGGCGTCAAATTCTATTTATAAAAATCCATTATCCATTGGTTTTGACCTGGAAACCGGCGGACACGTTTTTCAAATGCATTTTACCAGTTCTCAAGCCATTGATGAAGCCGGATATCTTGGAAGAACTACGGGAGACTGGACCAAGGGCGATATTTTCTTTGGGTTTAATTTGGCGAGAGTTTTCTAAAACACTCTGTAATTCAGTGTGTTGTTATTTAAAATAAATCTAAACTACTATTTTATCGATTTAAATAAAACCAAGCCAAAAAAGGGTTCGTATATGATCTAGAAAACCTAAAATCATTTTAAAAATCAGCTTTATGAAAATTAACAAATTTATTAAAAAAGGCCTTTGGACGGGATTGATCATTTTGGTACTATTTTTTGCCATTTTTCTATTCCACATTATTACCGCTAAGCCTGCTGTTTATGAAAGCCCAAATCTGCAGGTAAGCCGAATCGATTTTAAAACAAATATAGATTCGGTGCAAGCCAAACAAATATGTTCAGACTTGAGATCTATCAAGGGATTAACCTCTGATTCTATAATCGTAAAAAGAAATGTGGTTGTTTACTTTCATAACAACAAGATCACGAACTCTAAAAAAGTATTTGACCAGTTGATAGCCATAGGACATTATGATGCTCAGCGTTATATTTTACCAGAAAATTTGGCTGACAAAGAAGTTTGTCCAGTGAATCAAAATAGTTTGAGCTACAGATTGTCTCAAAAACTAAACCGTTTTTTTAATTAACCTTTAATATTTTTATTATGAAAATTTATTCCAAAATTACACTTAGTGTATTACTCGCAGCTTCTGCAACCCTGGCTTCGTGCAGTAGTAATGATGATGACGCCCCGGTAACTCCTCCTGTAAAGGCATCTATTTACGAAAGATTAGGGGGAACTAAAATGGTTTCAGATCCAGATAACGCTGGCCAAATGATCGAGCAGGGGCGTTTGAGTTTCCGCAAGGTGGTAAATTCAACTATAGGATTAATTGTTGCCGATGTTCAGTCGAATGCAGCGGGGAATCTACAAGCGCATTTTGCCCCGGTATTAGCCGAAACAGGAACTACCCAGTCTACAAATATTGCTAAACTATCAGACAATCTGACTGATTTCTTTTCGTTTAACACTGGTGGTACAAATGCCGTAAATACCTATTCTGGTTTGAATATGGTAGCTGCGCACGATCCTGCGAAAAATCCTCGTATGGGGACAAAATCAAGTACTGCGGATTATACAAAATTTGAAGGATATGTAGGAGCAGCTGCAAATGCAAATGGTGTGGCTTCAAATACAGAGCTTTATACAGATATTGTTGCGGTCTTAGAATCACTTAGAACTCCAATAGTTCAAAAATAATTTCTCTTAAACGCTACCTATTTTTCAGGTAGCGTTTTATATTTAAATCCTGCTGGCAACTTATAATGCAATTATGTGTGAATCCATTATTCTTAAGGATTAAAGGAAGTTTCAGCGTGTTCTTTACAATAACCTATTAATAATTTTTTGAACTTTAAGAAAAGGATAATATGGAAAAATATAGCATGTCCAAAAATACCACTTTTTATGCTTTAGGCTTAAGTTATAAAAAAGCAGATGCAACAATTAGAGGGAAGTTTAGTTTGGATAGTAAAGCACAATCTGATGTTTTGCTGCAAGCAAAGGCAGAAGGGATCAAATCATTAATTGTCACTTCTACTTGTAACAGAACCGAAATATATGGTTTTGCCAATCATCCATATGAATTAATCAAACTACTTTGTGAGAACAGCAAAGGTTCGGTAGAAGAATTTCAGCAAGTTGCTTATATATACAAGAATCAGGAAGCTGTGAACCATATGTTTCGAGTTGGAACAGGGTTGGATAGCCAGATTTTAGGTGATTTTGAAATCGTTAGTCAAATTAAAATCGCTTTTAATAATAGCAAACGCGAGGACTTAATCAATACATTCCTGGATCGTTTAATAAACGCGGTTATACAGGCTAGCAAAAAAGTCAAAACAGATACTGAAATTTCATCGGGTGCCACATCTGTTTCATTTGCAGCTGTTCAATATATTATCAGAAATGTAGAAGATATTAGAAATAAAAATATCTTACTATTCGGAACAGGGAAAATTGGCAGGAATACGTGCGAAAATTTAGTAAAACATACAAAGAATACCCATATTACCCTTATAAACAGAACAAAGAACAAGGCCATAGAATTAGCTGGAAAACTAAACGTTATTGTAAAGGATTTTCTGAATTTACAAGAAGAAATAAAACAGACAGATGTGCTCATAGTCGCAACAGGTGCACAAAATCCAACTATAGACAAAGCACTACTTAACAGAAAGAAACCCTTACTGATTTTAGACTTATCGATTCCACGAAATGTAAATCCAGATGTAGCGCAAATTCCAGGAATAACTTTAATACATCTCGATTATTTGTCTCAGGTTACAGATGATACGCTTGAGAGAAGAAAGCAACATATTCCTGCTGCAGAAGCTATTATTGAGGATATGAAATTAGAATTCAATACATGGATAAATGGTCGAAAATATGCGCCAACTATCCATGCGTTAAAAGCTAAACTAAATGATATTGCGGCAAGTGAATTGGCTTTTCAGAGAAAGAAAACAAGCAATTTTGATGTCGCTCAGGTTGATTTAATCAGCGCCAGGATTATTCAAAAAATAACAAACCACTTTGCAAGCCACTTGAAAAATGAAAATACTTGCGTGGATGAAAGTATTGACTTTATTGAAAAAGTATTTCAAATTGGACAGCTTTCACCGACACACGCTTCTTCTCAAATTGAAAAAACATATAAGATCAATCTTTCATAGACGTTATTAGCTTTTGCAAACAATTTTCGCACTGTATCAGAAATACCCAAATAAGTTAGCAAATTTGATCCTGAAACTTGCTGTAAATAACTATTGATGTATAAAAGTTCAATCCTCAACAGGACATCCAAACCAAATTAGTAGTAAGCCAATCTTTTCAAATCTTCCATAAAATTTATAGAAATTTGTCCAGTAGAGATCACTATAAAAAGTAAAATCCTGAAAAATTTAGATTTTTCAGGATTTTTTTGTTCAAATTCATTTACAGATAACATATTGCTTTGTATTAAATGCTTTTTGATGATCTACTAGAGTGACATAAGTATTCTTACGGGCTATTATCCATCTATTTATTTCGATTATGATTATATTTCAATACTTCTGATTCGATTTCCTGTATTGTTTTCCTTTTCCCTTTAGAGATCCATTCTAAAAGTTCTTCTTCAAAAAAATACAGTTTTTTACCATATTTATAGCAAGGTATTTTTCTCTGCCTTACAAGAGCGTAAATTGTAGGCTTTGCTTTCCCTATTAGTCGGCTTACTTCTTCAATACCAATAGGAATACTTTTTTCTTTCGATTCATATACCTGTACATTCTGAATCATAAGTTTAATCTCGGCAATTTCTTTCACTAAGTGTGCTACTGCTTTGGGCAGGTTCTCAAAAGAGATTTCGTTTGTGTCCATAGCTATCGTTTTTAACAGTTATGGTGCAAATGAAAAAAGTGTTTCTGCTGTGTCCTTCTTCACAGCAAAAACACTTGAAAAACACAGTGCTTTATAGTTATTGGCATTTAAAAACCAGTAAAATCTTCCATAATCTTTATAAGACCTTTCTGTTCATCATCTTTGAGATGCGTTTTAATGCTTTTCTCTTCAACATCTTTTAAAGCGTCAGCAAAAGTCAGCTTTAAAAATTGTGCGGCTCCGTCTTGTCTGCTGACTTTAAAACAATTCCAGATATTCCAGCCAAAATGATACAGATCCAGATTGGACAGATCTTTAACTTTTACCGGTTTAATCTTTTCAAAATTTATGCCTTCAGCATATATGATTATATTCCTGCCCAATTGCTTCAAATCATCATCCGACAAGTACAGCGCAAACTCCTGCCGTGCATAACGGATGGTAATATCAATTCTGGCTTGTTTTTGATTTTTGATTGTATTTTGCTGCTGCTCCCTTAACTGCTGAATATCGATGGCTGCATTTCTATTTTCAGGCATTTCGGGCTTAATTAAAGCATCCTGCAACTCCTCTTCTATTTTTTTAAGGTTTTCATTTGGAATGCGGCTTTCAGGCGATTCATTTTTTTTTGCCTTCAAAAAACGATTCACCAATCTCTCAGCCAAATCGTTTAGAAATAAACTTAGAATTGCAAACATTAAAACTCCAAATCCAGTGCTGATCCAAAAGAAAACGCCGGCCGTATATTCATCGGCACCTTTTTCCAGCAGCACCAGTCTTCCGATTACACCGACAAAGACGCAGACTAAAAAAACAGACAGGTAAACTGTGATATATTCGAAGTACTTTATTTTCATTGCGCTCTTTTCTTTAAAGATTCCAATTGTATTGCCTGCGAAGCTCTGTTTTTCTTCTCATCTATTACTTTGGCGTAGATTTGAGTAGTTTTTACGTTGGTATGACCCAGCATTTTGCTGACCGTATAGATGTCTGTACCGCTGGACAGCTGCAGCGTTGCAAATGTATGGCGGAAGCAGTGGAAGGTAATGTTTTTTTTAATTTCTGCAGATTCAACCCATTTTTTCAGAGGGCGTGAAATCCACGACGGGTCCGGCAGATCCTCAAAAACAAGCTGCCCGGGAAGCCTCGGTTCTCCGCAGAGATCTAAAGCCTGCTGGGAAATAGGCATATATTCGACACCCCTTGTCTTTTTCTGCGTGAAATGCAGCTTAGCCCTGCCGTCTTCCAGGCTTATCTCTTTCCAGCGGAGCTTCTGAATGTCGGAATGCCGCAGACCGGTAAGCGCTGAGAAAAGCGCGGCTCTTTTAAGGACATCTTTTTCACAGGGCGTTTCGGCCAGCGCGTTCAATTCTTTAATGGTAAGATATTCGCGCCTTGATTCCTGCTCAGGTATGCCTCTTACTTTTGAAGATAAATCAACGGTTAGATATCCATCAATAAAAGCCTGTTTCAAAGCGGCTTTAAATATGGAAAAATACCTTGCTGCAGTGTTACGGGAAAGTATTCCTTTTTTGCCTCCTCCGAGCGGCGCAGCCAGCAGATACAGCTTAAAATCTTCCGCCATTCGGCCGTCAATCTGGGAAAACATCAGCCTGCCTTTGGAATAGCTTTTTAAAAACTCTCTGGTCCGCTCCCAATTGATCATAATGGATTTTGAACTTCGGTCGTGTCTTTTAGCCGCCGTAGCAGCAATGTATTTGATAAAATCCTCTTTTGCTTTTTCTTTCTGTTCAGCCAGCAGGTTCTCAGCATCACTGTACAGATCTGTATTATCGTATTCTTTCTGCCTGATTTTACGCACTGCGTCAGCATAGAGCATAATTTCACGGTCGGTTTCGCTTTTGGTGATTATTATTCCGTTATCGCTGCGTCTGGGCTTATAGGATTTTATGCCCTGCGCATCTGTACGGGCGGTTCTCTGCTTGTCCCACTCCACGGTTTTTACGGTTCTGTTTAAATATTCACGGATTCTCTGTGGCGTTTTCTTTCCGGAAACCTCAACAGGATAGCTTTCTATGTAAACATACCATTCCTTTCGGTCTTCTGCTTTTCGCAGGCGCACAGTCACCTTGGTTTTTGCTAATTGCTTCATATGAAATCATTTCCGTTATACAAGTTGTCAATTTCGCTTTTTGGGGCATATACATGCTTTCCAATCTGTCTGGTCGGGATTGAATATTTCCTGATGTGGCTGTAGACAGAACCTTCAGATATCTGAAATCTCTGGGCTATTTCACCGATGCAATAGCAGTCCTCTTTTTCAAGGCTGTATAATTTTTTCTTCGGTGGGCTTTCAGCCTGCTGCAGGATGCTTGCAGGGCCGAACATCTCTTCCATAACTCTGCGGTCTATTCTTATAAGGCGAGTCCCCAGATTAACTGAAGGAATTTTTCCCTGACCGACAAGCCGGTAAAGGGACTTATTGGGAATGCCAAAAAGCATGCCAGCTTCCGCGACAGAAATAAATGCCCTGTTCTGGGGTATTTTATCTACCAGCGCTTTGATCCCCACTTCCTTTTTAAGCCGTATCATCTTCTGTTTGTATGCTTTTTTACTGCATACATGCGAGCAGTAAACAGAAGTCACGGTTTTAGGCAGGAATTCTTTCCCACAATTAAGACATTGTTTATCAGATCTTTTCATAGTCTTTGTCTCCCATTAAGGTACCATAAGGGTACATAAGTCCCACTTTGTCTCCTTTTAAGTGCCGGTACAAATATGATACAAATATATGATAAAAAATGATTAAAAAACAGCATAAACGAAAAAGAACAAAAAAGAAAAAGCGCTGTAAACATTACGTTTACAGCGCTTTAGCACTTATTATTAACTGATATTAATCAGTACTTATTTGACTTCTTCGAATTCAACGTCTTCAACATTGTCACCTTGCGATTGCTCTTGTTGTGGAGCTGCTTGTTGACCTTGTTCACCTTGAGCATACATAGCTTCTGTAGCTGTTTTCCAAGCTGCATTGATGTTGTCAAGAGCAGTTTGAATAGCTGGAATGTCTTGAGATTGGTGAGCCATTCTCAATTCAGTTAAAGCGTACTCTACAGCAACTTTGTGGTCGTCAGCTAATTTGCTTCCTAACTCTTTCAATTGAGACTCAGTTTGGAAGATCATTCCGTCAGCTTCGTTCAATTTTTCAGCTCTTTCTCTTGCAATTTTATCAGATTCAGCATTAGCTTCAGCATCTTGCTTCATTTTCTCGATTTCTTCAGAAGTTAATCCAGAAGAAGCTTCGATACGAATATCGTGAGATTTACCTGTTCCTTTGTCAGTAGCAGTTACTTTGATGATACCATTAGCATCGATGTCAAAAGCAACTTCGATTTGAGGAACTCCTCTTGGTGCTGGTGGAATACCATCTAAGTGGAAACGACCAATAGTTTTATTATCAACAGCCATTGCTCTAGCTCCTTGTAAAACGTGAAGCTCAACAGATGGTTGAGAATCAGAAGCAGTAGAGAATACTTGAGATTTTTTAGTTGGGATAGTTGTGTTAGCCTCAATTAAGATAGTCATTACACCACCCATAGTTTCGATACCTAAAGAAAGAGGAGTTACGTCAAGTAACAATACATCTTTTACATCTCCAGATAAAACTCCACCTTGAATAGCAGCTCCAATAGCAACAACTTCATCAGGATTAACTCCTTTAGATGCTTTTTTACCAAAGAATTTTTCAACTTCGTCAGCAATTCTTGGCATACGAGTAGAACCTCCAACAAGGATTACTTCGTCGATATCAGATGTAGATAAACCTGCATCTTTTAATGCTTTAGCAACTGGCTCCATAGAACGTTTTACTAAAGTATCAGATAATTGCTCAAATTTAGCTCTAGTTAATTTTTTCACTAAGTGTTTTGGTCCAGAAGCAGTAGCAGTTACGTAAGGTAAGTTGATTTCAGTTTCAGCAGAAGATGATAATTCAATCTTAGCTTTCTCAGCAGCTTCTTTCAAACGTTGCAATGACATTGGATCTAAACGTAAATCAATTCCTTCTTCAGATTTGAATTCGTCAGCTAACCAGTCAATAATAACCTGGTCAAAATCATCTCCACCTAAGTGAGTATCACCATTTGTAGATAATACTTCAAATACACCGTCTCCTAATTCAAGAACAGAGATATCAAAAGTACCTCCACCTAAATCGTAAACAGCAATTTTTTGATCAGTTCCTTTTTTATCTAATCCGTAAGCAAGTGCAGCTGCAGTTGGCTCATTGATGATACGCATAACTTTAAGACCAGCAATTTCACCAGCTTCTTTAGTAGCCTGACGTTGTGCATCGTTAAAGTAAGCAGGAACAGTAATAACCGCTTCAGTTACAGTTTGACCTAAATAGTCTTCAGCAGTTTTTTTCATTTTTTGAAGTGTCATTGCTGACAATTCTTGAGCAGCGTATAAACGACCATCAATATCCACACGTGGAGTATTGTTGTCACCTTTTACAACACTGTAAGGAACTCTTTTTGCCTCTTCTTGAGTTTCAGCAAAAGTGTGTCCCATAAAACGTTTAATAGAAGCAATCGTTTTTGTAGGATTCGTTACTGCTTGTCTTTTAGCAGGATCACCCACTTTAATTTCGCCACCTTCAACAAAAGCGATGATAGATGGAGTTGTTCTTTTTCCTTCTGCGTTAGGGATAACAACTGCTTCGTTACCTTCCATTACAGAAACACAAGAGTTCGTCGTACCTAAGTCAATTCCGATTATTTTACCCATTTTTTATATATTTAATTTTTGATATACATTTTATAACTCAGGTGGCATAAGTCAATCTTTGTGCCAATATAAAAAACCAAAGTAAATTGTCAGTTTTAATATTGGCACGACATTAATCATCTGACAACATGACATTTTTTAAGACTGACATTCGTGGCATATCAGTACTTTACGTGTCATTATCAGGAGCTATTTCCTGCTGTCCTTCCAAATCTTTTGTTCCTCCCGAAGCCTCGGGACCGGAACAAAAGGATTTTCCCTCCCATCAGGGCTAGGCACTCAGTTTCATCAGAAAATTATCTTAATCTAATATTTTAATGTCTTCAATATTTTAAATTAAAGACTGAAATATATAAATTAGCAATTAATTAAAACCTATATTTTATAAAGTTTATTATAATAGCCAGCTGCAATTTAACCTAAATAAAACACCAAGTCCATAAACGTAAAATCAATATTTTGCAATTAAATAAATGATAGAAAAACTAAAACAAGATTAAAAAAATAACCCAAGCGGCAGATTTAAGAAAGACGAAATGATAAAAAAACTTCCTTTTCCTATTAAATCAAAATATGACACAGGGAGAAAAATCATAAAAGATATCATATTAGCAAGACGTTAGAGGTAATTTTGTACAAACTAGAAAATTTAAATTTAAACAAAGAACATGGAAAACTCAAATGAAAACGAGTCGAAAAAAACATTGTCGACATTAGCTATTTTATTAATTAATATTTTCATTTTTATTACTTACCTATTTATAGGATTTAGTTCTGATTTACCAGACAGCATGATTGGGTTTATGTTATTTATACACGTTGGAATTTGTATAATTTTTGGTGGAATTTCGAAACGTTCAGTTTGGTATATTGCAGCAGGAATAATTGCTTTGCCTCTTATTTCACTTATTTTTAGTTATATTTAATATAATTAAAATAAAATTTACCAACAATGGTTTGGTGTAAAACAACACAGTAAAGTCATTAATCAAAAATGATAACTGGATTAAGTAAATTAGCTTTTTTCTAAATCCAAAAAATGGAAAACTACAGCATCATTATTTTTATACTCTTCATTGTAATCGGTTTATCTGCTTTTGCTGATAAAGCCAAATTGCCCTACCCGATTCTCCTTGTAATCGTTGGAATCGCAATTGGATTTATTCCCACAATGACAGAGATAGAAATTAATCCCGAAATCATTTTCCTGATTTTCCTGCCGCCATTATTATATGATGCTTCGTTTAATATTTCGCCAAAACACTTTAAGACCAATCTTAGCACAATTAGTACATTAGCGATACCGCTTGTTTTTCTTACCACATTCTGGATTGCCGTTGTTTCACATTATATGATTCCCGGTATGACCTGGTCCTTATCCTTTACACTTGGAGCCATACTTTCTGCTACAGATGCCGTTGCCGCAGTAAGTGTAACAAAAGGCCTTGGAATACCCGAAAAAACAATAACCATACTCGAAGGCGAAAGCCTCATTAACGATGCCTCAGCATTAGTTGCCTATCGCTTTGCAGTTGCGACTGTAATGGGATCAGCCTTTATAATCTGGAAAGCAACACTTCAATTCGTACTCTTATTAGGAGGCGGATTCTTAGTAGGTTTTGTCATGGGCAAAATCTTAGCTTACATCCTTACAAAAGTCCGCAAAAATATAAATGTAACTGTTAGCTTTATGTTATTAATGCCATTTGTAACCTATTTAATAGCAGAACATTTACATGTTTCCGGCGTAATTGCCGTTGTGTTTTTAGGATTAGCTATTTCTCGTTTCAGTAAAAAAATCTTTCCGGAAAGCTTGAAAAACAATTCAAAAAACCTTTGGGACGTCATTATTTTTATCCTAAACGGATTAATCTTTATCCTGATCGGACTCAATTTCAGATATATTCTTAAAGATATAGATAACGATATGATTCTGCCTTATATTGGTTATGCAGCGATTATCACCATAGTTGCATTATTAACGAGAATGGTGAGGATATTTTTTCAAAAAACAAATTTGCAAAAAGCATTTCAAAACAATGACAAAAAGAAGCGAAAAGTTAGCGAACACGCTTTACTAGATACCAAAAACAGTCTTATTATCAGTTGGTCAGGAATGCGCGGTATTGTTTCTCTAGCCATCGCTTTAGGTTTACCCAAATTTCTTCCGGACGGAACTCCTTTTCCAGAAAGAAACTCGATAATATTTATTTCCGTCATGGTTGTACTCTTAACAATCGTAGGGCAAGGACTTACACTCCCTTGGATTGTCAAAAAAACAGGCGTGAGTAATCCAAAACCGGAATAAAGAATCTTTTCTTTCATCCATTTATTCCATTAGGCTTTAATTTTTTAAAAAAAATATTTCCAAAAACCTCAACATTTACGAGGCCTAACAAGCTTTTAGAAATAAAATCTAAAATAATTTAAAAAAAAGTAAAATAATTTGTCCAATTCTGAAACTTCGATTGTTATTCCATTATAACAACATTTATAAACATTAAATTTAAACAAAATGGAAAATCGAATTAACATTCACGTAAAAGGACAAGACGCAATCAAAACACTTTATCCTGTTGGCGCATATTTAAAAAAATCTCCAATAGAGCAATCACTTATAGAACTAGTGCTTTTTAGAGTTTCACAAATCAACAAATGTGCATATTGCTTAGACATGCATTATAAAGATGCAAGACACAAAGGCGAAACCGAACAACGTTTATACGGATTAAGCGCATGGAGAGAAACCTCATACTACAGCAACCGCGAAAGAGCAGCATTTGCATGGGCAGAAGCTCTAACAGCGTGCGATGTTACAGATGCGGTTTACAATGAAACTGCTAAAGAATTTTCAGAACAAGAATTAATTGATTTAACTTTAGCAATCACAAGCATTAATACCTGGAACCGTATTAATCTTGCTTTTCCAAACGAACCAGGAACTTACAAAGTAGGATTATTTGGTTAATTAAAAACAAAATTTATAACATTTAAAAAAATAGCATCATGAACGAATTTGTATTAATATTTCGCAGAGATTATATCACAAAAGAAACACAGCCTTCACCACAAGAATTGCAGGATTCACTAAAATTATGGCAAGATTGGCTTGGCGGAATCGCAGCGCAGGATAAACTGGCAAAACCATTGCAACGCTGGGATGGCGAAGGAAAAATCGTTACAACAAACAAAAATGTAATCAACGGACCTTATGCCGAAATCAAAGAAGCAATTGGCGGATTAATCATGATCAAAGCCGCAGATTATGACGAAGCTGTTGCAATTGCAAACGGATGCCCAATACTTGAATTAGGCGGAAATGTTGAAATACGCATGGCTGTTACAGGAACGTATTAAATTCTAAATCAACTTTTATCCTGATAGCACTTTAATAAAAACTATGGAAGAAAGCCAGCTTTTACCCAATTTATTCAGAACAGAGTACCGAAAAATAGTTTCGGTACTCTGTTATTTATTTGGAATCGATAATATCGAGATCGCCGAAGACATTACAAGCGATACATTTCTTGCCGCAACCGAATTATGGAGCGTAAAAGGAATCCCAGAAAACCCAACCGCATGGCTATATACTGTTGCCAAAAACAAAACCAAAAATTATCTCAAACGAAATTCCGTTTTTGAGCAGAAACTTTCTGTCGAGATAAAACATACCGCAAATAAATCAGAAGAAATTGAAATTGACTTGTCTGTTAAAAACATAAATGACAGTCAATTGGCAATGATATTTACAGTTTGCAATCCTGCAAATTCAACCGAAGCGCAAATTGCATTAGCTTTAAACTTACTCTGCGGATTTGGAATTCAGGAAATTGCGGACGGCTTTCTAACCAATAAAGAAGTCATTTACAAAAGAATTAATCGCGCCAAAGAAAAACTCAAAGAAGCCAATATAAAAATTGAACAACCAACGATTTCTGAAATCAACAATAGATTAGAAACCGTTCTGACAACGCTATATTTATTATTTTCCGAAGGTTATTATTCCACCTCACAGAATACGATTCTGCGAAAAGATCTTTGTGCAGAAGCCATGCGATTAACCTTTTTATTAATCGAAAATCCAACAACCAATTTACCTGCCGTAAACGCTTTACTTTCTCTAATGTGTTTTCACAGTTCTAGATTTGATGCCAGGACCAACGAAAATGGAGAAACTATTCTGTATCAGGATCAGGACGAAACACTTTGGAATCAGGAATTAATAGAAAAAGGACAACTTTATTTAGTTAAAGCATCAACAGGAACCAACCTTTCAAAATACCATCTTGAAGCCGGTATCGCCTATTGGCACACACAAAAAGAAGACACGCCCGAAAAATGGCAAAATATACTTCAGCTTTATAATCGTTTGCTCATTTTAGAATATTCCCCTATCGCAGCTTTAAACAGAACTTTTGCCCTTGCCAAAACCAATGGCAAAAAAGAAGCCATCATCGAAGCCGAAAAACTAAACCTGACCAATAATCCTTTTTATTACTCCTTATTAGGCAATCTTTATACTGATATTGACAACAAAAAAGCCATCGGAAATTTCGAAAAAGCATTGCAAATCACCAATTCTCCGGCTGACAAAGCCACAATAATCAAAAACATTAATTTGATTAGATAATACTATTTTTCAGGAACTATTTCCTGCTGTCCGCTATATCTTTTCATCCGCAAAAAAAGCGGATAAAAAGGACACCGCTTCCATCAGGGCTAGTACCTAATGTCAATAAGTTAAGAAAAAATCCAATAGAACAATATTGTTAAGAACAAGATCACATCAGTTTGATTATTAGAAAATAAATAAATTTCAAGGTCATTATCTAAGACATGGTTATATTTGTTCTTTGTTCCATCGGAACACCTCATCGGTAACCCAATAAATACGGCCTTTTTTTAACGTTCCGTAGGAACGTTTGATTTTATAAAAAATAAAAACATATACAGATCAAGTATACAATTTCTCAAACGTCCCAATGGGACGATATTTCTCACGATGCGTTTTTTTTCTACCAATGAAGTGTTCCGATGGAACAAATCTTGCAAACCTTCAATTATCTAAAGAAAACTTATAATGACTAAATTTATTACTCTATTCTTTCTCTTTTTTTCGGCAATTCTTTTCGCTCAAAAAGACAATTTCAATAAAACAATTACAAAAGTAAAAGGCGATCTCAACAAAGATGGTTTAGTAGATTATGTTCAGGTTTTACAAGATACTTTAAGTAAAACTGCGCCTTATAAACTCGAAATTTATTTTGCTGAAGCCAATGGTAGTTTCAAAAAAATTGTATCCACAACTAAAGCAATTGACGCTCAATATCCTGATGGAAGAAATGGTTATTATAATGGTAACTCTTTTTATAAAATAGATGTAATCAAAGGGATTTTAAGCATTCAAAATGAACTTATTCGTGGAAATTTTGAACACAAATTCAGATATCAGAACGGAAATTTTGAACTTATAGGTTTCTCCGAAGTATATTCTGACGGACAGGGAACTATGGGGACAATTGATTTTAATCTTTCAACCGGAATCTGCATTAAAACCACAGAACCTTATGGCGAAGAGAATTTTCCGAAAACAAATACCAAGAAAAAAATCCTCATAAGACCCTTGCCAAAACTACAGGACTTTGCTCCATTTGAAAATGAATATTACTAAGACTTTAACTTTTTAAAAAAGCAGCTTTTATATTTTTATTCGTAATTTCGATTTTTATAAAAAATAAAAAAATGGCTTCATTTATTAAAGAAATTTCTTTTCGCTGGTCAGATCTTGACCCAAATTTTCACGTTCGTCATAGCGCTTATTACGATTTTGGTGCGCAGCATCGTATCGAAATCCTCGAAGAACTTGGCTTGACATTAAAAGTGATGCAAACACAAGGTTTTGGACCTGTTTTATTTAGAGAAGAATGCATCTTTAGAAAAGAACTGAAACTTTCAGACAAAATATTCCTTCATACCAAAACTTCAAAAATGAAACCTGATGCTTCACGCTGGTCAATCATTCACGAATTTAGAAGAGAAGACGATACACTTTGTGCAGTAATTACCGTTGACGGTGCATGGATGGATACCAAATTACGTAAACTAGCTTCACCAACGCCAGAAATTGCTATTGAAGCTTTGAGCATATTCCCAAAAAGTGATGACTTTGTTGGGCTATAAAAACAAACTTCATTTTTCTTAACTTTATGAAATCCAAAAAACTATAATTTAAAAAATATGTTTTTTGGATTTTTTAAAATTCAAAACATATGATCGATTACATAAAAGACTTTAGAATAGCTATCATTATTGCCATAATTGCACTTGTAACAATCGTTCTTGGCGCAGTTACAGATAAAGTACTTCGCTATTTTTTGTATCGAAAATTAACCGATAAAGAATATGATGCAACAGGATTTAGATTTTTAAAGCATTTAGTTATAACGGTAATTTACATTTTAGGTTTCGCCTTTGCATTAATACAAATTCCTGAATTCAAAATTATTGGGCATTCCTTTTTGGCGGGTGCCGGAGTTATTTCGTTAGTAGCGGGTTTAGCGTCTCAACAAGCTTTGAGTAATATTGTAAGCGGAATTTTTCTGGTCATTTTTAAACCCTTCCGTATCAATGATAAAATCACCATCAACAACTTTGTGGGTACCGTTGAAGACATCAATTTAAGACAAGTTGTTTTGAAAGATGCTGAAAACAACCGAATCATAATTCCAAATTCCGTAATAAGCAATCAGATTATTGTAAACACAAATATGCATGATACAAAATGCTGCAAAATCATAGAAATTGGAATTGGTTATGAATCTAATATTGAAAAAGCATTAGAAATCATGCAGGACGAAATTGCCAAGCATCCACTTTTTATCGATACCCGAACTGCCGAAAGTAAAAAACAAAAAGCACCACTAGTCACAGCAAGAGTAGTCGCACTTGCAGATTCAAGTGTTAACTTAAAAGCCTGGGCTTGGGCTAAAAATTCAACAGATGGTTTTGTAATGTATTGCGATTTACTCCAAAGCATTAAAAAACGTTTTGACGAGGCCAAAATCGATATTCCATACCCTCAACGTGTGATCACAATCAAAAACGACAAAGCAGATTCTTAAAAAGAATTAAAAAACGATTTTCAAGTAAAACAAAAACAAAAAACGGCGATAATCCGTAAAATCCATACGCCATTTACTTACTGAAATTTCAAACCAAAATTCACCTTATCAAAAGTAGTACTGCAAGAAACTGCAAACCTGCCAATATTAAATGTTCCGAAAACCCCCTCAACTCCATGTCCGGAATAAAATCCGCCAACCGAAAATCGATTAACTTGGTATTTCAAAGCAATATCATTGACCCTGCTGCTCAATTGCCCAAAGGTGATAACATGCGGAATAATTTCATAGCTCGCAAAGGCTTTTGGAACTAGTTTTTTATAGTAATCAAAACTTTCATCGGTTTCATAATCAACACTAGTAGAATGTAAGTTCTCCAGACTTGCACCTACAAAAGTGTTTTCGCCAAAATGATACGAAACACTAAATCCGGTAAAAGTTCCCTGATAATCACTCCGTGAATCCACATAACCAATAGCAATTGTAGCTCTAAACTTATTGCATATTTTACCTATATAACCAATATAAGTTCGATCAATTTCAGATTTATCAATTCCGGCACCCAAAATAATATCATCATCACACATATTAAATGCGTACTGAAAATAAGACGAATACTCATCCTTATTGGCCGCAATAACACTCCTGCCTTTATCAAGATCGATATTAGGCGAAATTAACGTAGAGTTTATAACAGCAAAATCAAAAGTATTGACTTCCTGGGCAAATAAGGGAACCGTAAGCAAGAGCAAAAGTATCGTTTTTTTCATAATACCAATTTTTAGCTAATAACATTCTACCTCTAAATTTACAGACAATTTTCCTGTTAATAAAAGAAGTTCTTTGAAGTACAGCATTACTCGTCAAAATGCAATATTTTCACAATCAAGACCTTAAGTAATATTAAATTTACAAAATATAATACACTATTAGGTAAAAACTCAACAATAAAAAGTCAGAAATAACTCTATTATCTTATCTCTTCTTTTTTCTGATAACTTTAAGACAGTATTTTTTGCATTTAAAGATGCTTAACGGTAATTTTATAATCCTTAAATTCAAAATCTGCCCGAAATGAAATTTATAAAACCATTAATTGTATTTTTGAAACAGTAATTTTTTCTGTCACGAATTATTTTTTTTCGCCACGAATTTCACCAATTAGCAGAAATTATTATTTGCGAGCATAAAAAATTAGTGAAAATTGGTGAAATTCGTGGCAAACTCTTTTAATAATCTAAAACTAAAATATATGTTTACAATCGAACAAATCAAAGAAGCACATTCAAAAGTAAAAAGCGGTGCCGATTTTCCAAATTATATACAAGACTTAATTATTTTGGGCGTAAAAGGTTACGATACATTTGTTCATGATGGACATGTTGAGTATTATGGCGTAAACAATTACAATGTTACTGCTGATGAAAAATACGATGAAATCAAAGTAGAACCAATTGCCAATAAAGAACGTTTTATTGAATTTCTGGTTATGCATCAGGATGGACAAACTGATTATTTGACTTTTTGTAATCACGCCGCACAATGCGGAATAGCAAAATGGAGAGTAGATATTATTGAAATGACTTGTACCTATTATGACAAATCAGGAGATGAAATATTAATCGAAAAAATTCCTGATTAATCAAACCACATTCGATGTCGATTTTTAGTCAAAAAACTTGTTTATTTACCACTAAGGGTATTTTAATTATCTTTTTTTCAGGTTGTGTTCTGGGAGGATATTCTCAGTCGAAAAAAAGCAAATCCAAATTTAAAGTAATTGCTTTTTATACTGCAAAAAACGATCAGGCACATATAAGTTTTGTTCATGAAGCCAATAAATGGTTTCCTAAACTGGCAGAAGAAAATCACTTTGAATACGATTCGACGAACAATTGGAACAATCTAAACGCTAAGTTTCTGGCAAAATATCAAGTTGTTTTATTCTTAGATACAAGACCTGAAACACCAAGTCAACGAGAAATTTTTCAGAAATATATGGAAAATGGCGGTGGTTTTATCGGATTTCACTTTTCGGCATTTGCCCTAAACGATTCTGATTATCCTCAAAACTGGAATTGGTATCACAATACTTTTCTAGGTTCCGGCGAGTATGGAAGCAATACCTGGCGACCAACCTCGGCAGTTTTAAGAGTTGAAAATCAACATCCGGTTACGGAAAATATCCCCAAAACATTCTCTTCGGCACCAAATGAATGGTACAGATGGAGCAATGATTTGACCAAAAATCCGGATATTAAAATTCTTTTGGCTATCGACGAAAGCAGTTTTCCGCTAGGAACCGGACCAAAAACACATGAAATCTGGTATAGCGGTTATTATCCTGTGGTTTGGACCAATAAAAACTACAAAATGCTTTACGTAAATATGGGACATAATGATATTGATTATGAACATGGAACCAACAAAACACTTTCGTACACTTTTGAGAACAAAGTACAAAGCCAATTAATTTTGAATGCATTGCTTTGGTTAGGAAATTCTAAAAAATAAAAATATTTAAATGTCAAAACTTCCCCCAATTATAAATCTTAAAGAACTTTTAAAACTAATGCCGAGAAAATATAATTCAATGAGAAATAAAATTGTCTTAGTTATTTTTACACTATTACTAATTTCCTGCAACTCAAAACAAGAGGATAATAAAGTAACTCATGCAGAAAACACTAAAAAAGAAGTTACAAAAGACAACAATTTAAAAACTAAACCGGTTGATTCAATTCAATATCAAATTTCAACCTATGATAATCCTGAAGACGCTGACCAAATAAGCAAAGAAAAAGAAAGCTTAAAACGTCTTTCAGAAAAAAATATATTTTTAGATATTCACAATAAATTGATTCAAAAAATAAACAAAGAACAACAATCTTTTTTCCAAACAAATCCTGATTACGAATTGCTTTCTACAGCAAAAGGAAGTTTATTTCAGGAAAACAGCAACGACTTTGTTTTTATAGTGTATGACAAAAAGAATCTAAAAATTTCGATTTTGCTTTATAATGGAACAACTAATACATATGCTGAATTATATAAAGATATAAAAGTTGTTAACGGCTTAAAAAATGCAGATTGCAATTTCTATTCTTTTGGGACATTAGATTATCAATTTGCAAATGAATTCTTAGTTAGTAATGAAGAATATCTTGCAAAAAGTACCGAATCGTATTTAGAATACAAACCTGTTAAAATTACCGATATCTCAAAAGACCAAGATTTTATATTAAAAGACGGATGCTTTGCAAAAAATGCATCAAAAACAAATCTCGCTAATACACTTTGCTTTGCTACAAGCGCTGTTTACAACAATTGGGATTGTTTACGATACAACAAAACAAACAATACCTTTTTAATTTTTTATGGTCAGGCTTTCGCCGATTAATAAAGTTTAAAATAATTCATAATAAGTATAAAAAGATAAATAAAATGTCAACTAAACTTACTCCACTTATAAGTCCCGAAGAGTTATTAAAACTAAAAGATAATTCTGATTTTATTTTAATTGATGCCAGAGCCGGAATCAATGCCGAAGAAAATTATAAAAACGAGCATTTAAAAAGCGCTCGCTATATCGATTTGAATAAAGATCTGGCAAGCGTTGAAACTGATCCTGCAAATGGCGGAAGGCATCCTTTACCTTCTTTCGAAAAATTCTCAGGAGTACTTTCAAAACTCGGAATTACTCCTTTAAGTCATGTTATTATTTATGATGATAAAAACGGATCAAATGCCGCAGCCAGATTTTGGTGGATGTTAAGAGCAATTGGTCACGAAAAAGTTCAGGTTTTAAACGGAGGTTTGCAGGCAGCAATAAAAACAGTTTATCCGATAAGTTCAGAAACTGAAATTTTCGATGTAACCGAAAATTATCCAATATCCGAGTGGAAATTACTTCTAGCCAATATTGAAGAAGTCGAAAAAGCCCGAAATAACGATCAAAACATTATAATTGATGTTAGAGACAAAAATCGTTTTGATGGCTTAACAGAACCACTGGATTTAATTGCAGGACATATTCCGGACGCAATAAATGTTCCGTTTAGCGAAAACCTAAATGAAGATGGAGTTTATAAAACTGCCGAAGAATTATCTAAAAAATACGGTAAGATATTAGAAAATACAAAACCAGAAAATATAATCGTTCATTGCGGTTCGGGAGTCACGGCCTGTCATACTTTATTAGCAATGGATTATGCCGGAATTGAAATTCCAAAACTTTATGTAGGTTCCTGGAGCGAATGGTCACGCAACGATCGTGAAATGGCCACAAAAAAATAGAATAATCTAAAAAAATAACGCGTAGATAATCTTAAAAATTTATTTGCCAGAGATTTCACAGATTAAAGGGATTAATCATTTTAATCTGTGAAAAAAAAGTTGCCACCAATTGCACAAATTATCAAGAATTATTTTTCTTAATATTGATAAAAATTAGGGCAATTTGTGGAAAAAAAATAACACATAGCTATATGCATTTAAATAAGTGAAATGCATATTTTTAAATTTACCAAAGCTATGTTTCCATGTGTTAAGAATACAGACAACAGTTTAAAAATAAATAATACAAAATGCAGCATTGGGATATACTTTTATCGAATCAGGTAAACAAAAAAGCTTTTATTGACACTTTACTTTCTGGTGAAGCCACAGGAGAATTAGCCATTTTTAACAACCAAAAAGGAATTCTGTTTTCGGATATCTCAATCGAGAAATTCATCGAAAAAGAATATCAATATGACATTGTCGAAGCCTCTCCGGAATCGCACAGACAATTAAGAACTTTTTCGTCTGGCGAACGCAAAAAAGAATTCCTGAAATACTGCATCAATCAAAATCCTGATTTTATTATTTTCGACAACCCGTTTGATCATTTAGATCAGGCTTCGAGAGTAGTTCTGGCACAATCTCTGGAAAAATTAACAGACAATATTGCCATTATTCAATTGGTAAATCGTGTTGTTGATGTTCTGTATTTTGTTCCGAATAAAGCACAAATCAAAGACAATTCATTTGAATTACATCCATTATCAAAAACCGAAAATCATTTTAAAACGCTAAATACCGCTGCAATTCCAAAAGCTCTGGAACCGCATACCTTTCACGAAAGTGTATTAATCAAAATAAATAATGTGTCAGTAAGTTATGATGATCGAAAAATTGTAGATCAAATTTCATGGACCATAAAACAAGGCGAATTCTGGCAATTAATTGGTCCAAACGGTTCCGGAAAAAGTACGATTCTATCACTAATTACAGGCGATAATCCAAAAGGGTTTGGTCAGGATTTATTTTTATTCGGAAGAAAAAAGGGAACTGGCGAAAGCGTTTGGGATATCAAAAAGCAAATCGGAATCTTCACCACTTCTATGACTGACTTGTTTCAAAAAGGTCATACGCTCGAACAAATGATTCTTTCCGGATTCTTCGACTCCATCGGATTATATAATGAACCAACCACTTTACAAAAACAAAGCGTAGCGCAATGGCTTGAAGTAGTTGAAATGACAAGTCTAAGAAAAAAACGTTTTATAGACCTTTCAATTGGTCAGCAAAGAGTTGCGTTGATTGTTCGCGCCGTTTTAAAACATCCGCCATTATTAATTCTCGATGAACCTGTAGAAGGTTTAGACGACGAAAATGTAGATTTGGTAATTCAGCTTATTAATACCATTAAACAAGAAACAAACGTTAGTATTTTGTACGTTTCACATCGCATAGAATCTGGCCTTGCTCCTACTTCGGTTTTTGAACTTTTACCAAATCCAACAGGATCAATCGGTAAAATAAAATACCACTCGGAGTTAAATTAAAACACAAAAATGAAAATTAAATATATCACATTAGTAGTTTCATCACTAATAATGATTTCGTGCTCAACTACAATTTCAACAACCAAAAAAGAATACAAAACAACTAAAGTTTCTAAACTAAAATCAGATTGGAATTTCGACTCAAAAGAATGGCTTCTGGAAAAAGATACCTTAACAGGAAACGGAGGTCCAATGCATTGGGGAGTTATAGAATCTAAAAAACAACTTCCTAAAAACTATGAAATCGAGTTTAAAGTAAACATGACCAAAGAATCCTTATTCGAAGTTATGCTCAACATCGATCAGGAAAAATACATTAGAACTTATCTGTATCAAATCGATCAGAATATTGTAATTGGAAAAGGTGTTTACAACAAAAACAGCGACGAATACGGCAAACGAGGCGGGCCAAGTTTATTTACCAAACCAATGAAATTAGAAAACAACAAATGGTATTCTATAAAAATCAGAGTTGCAAACAATCAATTGTATTTTTCAGTAAATAACGAAACCATATTAGAATGTTCCCTCGAAAAAAGCACTCTAAGCCAGCAAGGCAAACTAGGTTTCTTGACCAACGGCGAAGCCAAAATAATCGACCTAACAATTAAAACGCTTCAATAAAAATCTATTTGAACCATTAAGAGATTAAGAAAAATTAAGCGCACAAGCCTTAATCTAATTTAATCTCTTAATGGCAAATAAAAAAAATTACTGGTAAACAAAAAAAGCTCCGAAAGGAGCTTTTTAATTATAAGAAATTATCTAATTTTCTAATTGACAAATTATCTAATTAACTCTCATCATCTTCCATATTATGAGACTTCCCATAATTACGCCATTTCTCGATACAATCTTGAAAATCCTGAGGTAATTCAGTATCAAAACGCATCATTTCGCCCGTTGTTGGATGCACAAAACCAAGTGTTTTAGCATGCAAAGCCTGACGTGGCAAAGCCTTAAAACAATTGTCTATAAACTGTTTGTATTTCGTAAAAGTCGTTCCTTTCAAAATCAAATGCCCACCGTAGCGTTCATCATTAAATAAAGGATGACCAATATGTTTCATGTGTGCACGAATTTGGTGTGTTCGTCCCGTTTCTAATTTACAAGAAATCAAAGTCACATAACCAAAACGTTCCAACACTTTATAATGCGTAATAGCAGGTTTTCCTATTTCAGGATCAGCAAAAACCGCCATTTGCATGCGATCTTTTAAGTGTCTTGCAAGATTTCCTTCAATCGTTCCTTCCTCTTCGGCAACATTTCCCCAAACAAGAGCAATATACTCACGTTCAGAAGTTTTAGCTTCAAATTGTTTCGCCAAATGCGTCATTGCCGCTTCCGTTTTAGCAACCACAAGAAGTCCGGACGTATCCTTATCGATTCTATGAACCAAACCTGGACGTTCGCTGCTATTCATTGGCAAATTATCAAAATGATGCGCCAAAGCATTCACCAATGTTCCTGTATAATTTCCGTGACCAGGATGCACAACCATTCCCGGCTCTTTATTAATCAATAAAAGAGCATCATCTTCATACACAATATTCAACGGAAGATCTTCTGGAAGAATATGATTTTCAAACGGCGGATGTGATAACATAACCGTCACAACATCAAACGGTTTTACTTTATAATTTGATTTTACCGGAATATCATTTACAAAAATGTTTCCTTCAGTAGCGGCGTTCTGAATTTTATTTCGCGTCGCATTCTGAATCAAATTCATTAAATATTTGTCAATACGCAAAAACGCTTGACCTTTAGGGACTTCAAATCTAAAATGTTCGAATAATTCGTCTTCCAGATCTAAATTTTCAATATTATTGTTCATCTTTTGGGGTTTCAGTAGCTGGTGTAGCTAAACTATCTGTGGCCTGACTTTCATCTACATAACTTGCTTTTCCGTCACCTAAAACCAAGTCGATTTTAGAAGCCTTCAGCACGCGGTCACCTACTTTTAAGTTTCTACCTTTATAACGCATCTCCAAAACCATATCTTTTCCAAGATTCGGAATATACGTAATTGTTCCCGCTTCAAGACCTAAAGCCTTCAAAGTTGGAACCGCCTCACGATATGTTTTCTCGATTAAATCAGGAATTTTAACCGATGAAAATCCTGAAGCATTAATTTTAATATATATTTTTCTTCCTACTTTTACCATTGTTCCCGGCAACGGATCTTGCTCAACAACACTGTATTTAGGGAATTCACTTCGGTAATCAACACTATCCAAAAGCACATAATCCAAGTCCAATTCGTCCAATTTTGACTCAACTTGTTCTTCAGTCAATTTAGCCAAATTCGGAACAGCAATTTCATGACCATGATCAGTTGTAAAAGTCAGCCAATGCATAAACAAATAACCCAAAACAGCAATAATAGCAATCGCTGCTAATACTTGCAGAAAAAACACTCGGCTTGTTAAATACTTACGTAAACTCATAAATTAATTTTTAGTTGTGGCAAAGATAAAGCTATTTCGTTTCAAAAAAAATGATAATTTTGTTTTAAACAAGAAAGTAACCTGATTGTTATCCTGAGCGAAGTCTATGGGCAATTTTCAGGAGCTATTTCCTGCTGTCTGCTGTATCTTTTCCTGGCAAAAGAAGCCAGAAAAAGGATGCCGTTCCCATCAGGGCTAGGGCTTTTAGTTTTCACAAGAAGATTGTATTTCTGCAATTTGTGTCATTTCGACGAAGGAGACTCGAGCAAGAGCGAATAGACGAAGTAAATCACATTCAGAGAGCAACGCACTGAATTGACGCAGTAAACGTAATTACTTTATGTGATTTCTCCTTCGTCGAAATGACAAGTAAAATGGAAATTAGCGAAAATTAGTGCAATTCGTGGCAAAAAAAAAAAACGATTAAACAAATACACAAATAAACGATTAAACATCAAATCAATGAAAAACATAGCCATCATCATGGGCGGGTATTCAAGTGAATATAAAATTTCTCTTATCTCAGGAAACGTCGTTCACCAATATCTTGACAAAACAAAATACAACGGATTCCGCATTCATATTTTCAAAGAAAAATGGGTTTATGTAGACGCAAATGATGCCGAATTTCCAGTCGACAGAAATGATTTTTCGGTTACGGTAAACGGAGAAAAAATCACTTTCGACTGTGTTTTCAACGCCATTCACGGAACTCCGGGAGAAGATGGTTTAATGCAGGCATATTTCGAATTATTAGGAATTCCACAATCGTCTTGCGATTATTATCAAGCGGCGCTTACTTTTAACAAGCGTGATTTATTATCAGTTTTAAAACCATACGGAATCAAAACGGCAATCTCCTATTACCTAAACAAAGGTGATGTTATCAATACTGCAGAGATTGTTAAAAAAGTAGGTTTGCCATGTTTCGTGAAACCAAACAAAGCAGGTTCCTCTTTTGGAATCTCAAAAGTAAAAACCGAGGCAGAATTGCCAATCGCAATCGAAGTTGCCTATAAAGAAGATAACGAAATCATCATCGAGAGCTTCCTTGACGGAACCGAAGTTTCTGTTGGAGTAATTAATTATAAAGGTGAAATCAAAGTTTTACCAATCACCGAAATTGTTTCAGACAATGATTTCTTTGATTACGAAGCCAAATACGAAGGAAAATCACAAGAAATAACGCCGGCAAGAATTTCAGACGAACTGACTCAAAAAGTGAGTGAAACTGCAAAACGTGCTTACGAAGTTTTAAAAATGAAAGGATTCTCAAGAAGCGAATTCATCATCGTAAATAATGAGCCACACATGCTGGAAATGAACACCATTCCGGGATTAACAACCGAAAGTTTAATTCCGCAACAAGCCAAAGCAGCCGGAATATCTCTCGAAGATTTATTCACAAATGCAATTGAGCTGGCGCTTTTGTAAAGCTACTATCCCGAAGTTTCGGGACTGAGATTCTAAGTTACTAAGATCTCAGAACCTTATTTTTTTAAACACCCAAAAATTGCCAGACTGAGCGATCCCGAGGCTTCGGGAGAAGTCCCGCAATCTGAAAACACATTGTTACCGAAATAAGTGACTTTTACAGAAATGACAAAAAAAATAAAACCTTAGGAACTTAGAAACTCAGAGACTTAGAACCTCAAAAAGAAAAAAAATGCGAAAAGCCATATTCCCTGGATCATTTGACCCAATTACCCTAGGTCACGAAGACATTATCAAAAGAGGAGTTTCTCTATTTGATGAAATTGTAATTGCAATTGGTGTAAATGCCGAAAAAAAATACATGTTTTCTCTTGAAGAAAGAAAGCGTTTTATTGAAGAAACCTTCAAAGACGAACCAAAAATCTCCGTTATAACTTATGAAGGTTTGACAATAGATTTAGCAAAAAAACAAAAAGCCAATTTCATTTTAAGAGGTTTACGCAATCCCGCCGATTTCGAATTCGAAAAAGCCATTGCACACACCAACAGAAGACTTTCGAAAATCGAAACAGTATTTTTATTAACCGCTGCAAGAACATCTTACATAAGCTCAAGTATTGTTCGTGATGTATTGCGAAATGGCGGTGAATATGAAATGTTGGTTCCGGATTCGGTAAGGGTGAAGAAATAAAATGAGATATAAGCATTTTACTAAAATCCATCATTTCTCATTAAAAAAAGTAATTCTAATTCTTCTTTTAATTTCATTTAACAAATCAATTAGCCAAAACAAATCTAATTTCGAAAAAGAAATAGAACATCCTGAATTATATAATAGTAAGGACATTGATTTTATTGATTCCTAAGAAAATGTAAAATTGGGCGTTACTTTAATATTCCCTAAAACGGAATATTCTAAAATCGTTGTCATTAGACTATAAATAGACCACTATTTACTATATAAAAATCAGTGCTAATCCGTTCAACCCGTAAAATCTGCGGGCCAAAAAAAACATAAAAACATAAACTTGCAAGCGAAAGCAATTATAAGTAATTTCGCATTTTAAATAAACAGAAATAATGAGCATCGAAAGAGAATTAAACAAACGTAGCGGATCTAAATGTGAACTTTGTGGCGCTGAGGAAAACCTAAAAGTATATCAAGTATTACCAACTCAAAAAGGTGGTCTTGACGAAAGTGTAATGGCATGCAGTACATGTGTTGACCAAATTGAAAACCCGGACAATGTCGATTTAAATCACTGGAGATGTTTGAATGACAGTATGTGGAATGAAAATGTTGCCGTGCAAGTGGTTGCCTGGAGAATGTTAAGTCGCTTGCGTTCTGCGGGATGGTCTCAGGAATTACTAGACATGATGTATTTAGACGAAGATACATTGGCTTGGGCACAAGCAACTGGTGAAGGCGAAGATGACGAAAACAAAATCATTCATCGTGATAGTAATGGTGTAATTTTAGAACATGGAGATTCTGTAGTTTTAATCAAAGATCTAAAAGTAAAAGGATCAAGTATGGTTGCCAAACAAGGAACGGCAGTACGTAACATCCGTTTAGACCACGAAAACGCCGAATATATTGAAGGAAAAGTAGATGGTCAGCAAATTGTAATTATCACACAATACGTGAAGAAAATATAGTTTTTCTTTAAGTTACAAAGGTTCAAAGGGACAAAGGTTCAAAGGTTCAAAGCTTTTTTTAACTTCACAAAAGAAAACCTGAAACCTAAAAAAAAACAAACCTGAAACAAAAAAGGCTATTCAAAATCTGAATAGCCTTTTTTAGTTTTATATTTAAAGTAAATTATTTTTGGAATAATTTATTGATCTGATCTTTTACAAATGGCTCAGAGATACTACTTGTTGCAGAAGAAGCCTCTTTACTGGCAACCATAAACTGAACTGTCGCTTTTTCTGGAAGAACACTTCCTGTGTAATGCAACCAGATATAATTGTTTGGTAATTCTAATTTAATATCATATAATGGGCTTGCACCAAAACCATTCATGATAATATTGTAAAGACTTGCGTAATCGTTATTAACGTTTTTAAACGTAAATTTTCTCAAACTTGAACCTTCTTCATCATCGTTTTGAATACTTGTGTAGTAAACCGTATATTCATCTCCAATTTTCTGAATATAGTTGTTATTTACTTTTCCTAGCTTCTCCACCGGAACAGTTTCCAGAACTTTAATTTGTGCGAAAGAGACAACACTCAACAATAAAACGGCAATCGTAATAATTCTTTTCATAATTAATTTGGGGTTTATTATTTACCAGCACAAGAAACGCAGAAATTATGATAAATTAAAACCTTAATCGTTAATTTATTAACATTATAACACGATTGTTGTTCAAAATCGACCTAAGCACTGCACAACACTTCACCAAATCACTGAAATACAATAAATTAAATCAACTTTAACACATAAATCCATTATAAATATGAAGCAAATTTAGCGCTATCAAAGCTTAAAAATGGACCGTAACTAGCTGTATTTTACTACAAATTTAGCATCTAAACCTTGTAGAAGATCAAAATTTTGACAAAAAATCAGATCAAAAAATAGCGAATCAAACAGAACGGGAAACAAAAAACTATCTTTCCTCCTCTTTCTTCACCACTTTTCTGGCAACTTCAATTTTGAATTTCTTGCCTTTCATTTTTTCGTCTTTGATGTTTTTAAGCAAGTCTTTTACTTTATTAAATCTGACAGCAGCAAACGAAATAAAATCTTTTACTTCGATTAAACCCAAGTCACCTTTTTCAAGTTTCCCTTTTTGAGAAAAGAATCCAACAATGTCAATTTTATTCAATTTTGTTTTCTTTCCGCCACTAATATAAATGGTTTGATATTCGGGTGGTTTTGGTAAAGCCGTTACATTATCAACCTTTAGAACTTCCATTCCGTAGTCGATATAATCCATTTTCTTTTCACTTTCGTGAATAATAATATAAGCCGTTCCAGATGCTTGCATACGTGCTGTACGACCGTTACGATGTGTAAATTCATCTTCTTTAAGAGGCAAATGATAATGTATTACGTGTTTCATTTCCGGAATATCCAAACCACGAGCAGCCAAATCAGTTGTGATTAAGTAACTCATACTTCCGTTTCTAAACTGAATCAAAGCGCGCTCACGTTCATCCTGATCCATTCCGCCGTGATAATAAGTTGAGTAGATTCCTTTTTCGTTTAGAGTGTCACTGATTCGTTCTGCCGCATCACGGTGATTACAAAAAATAATAGCCGATTGTGATTTCAACGAACATATCAAATTGAATAAACTTTCTAGTTTATCCTTGGCTGGCGAAACAACCATTTTCATCGAAAGATTTGCTTTTTCTTCTTCCTCAGGAATAAAATCCAAAACAGTAGGATTAACTACTCTCGTATATCTTGGAATCTCAATATCTGAAGTTGCCGAAACCAAAACACGTTTATTCAGCTTCGTTAATTTTCCTATGATATAAGACATTTGCTCATGGAAACCCAATTGCAATGATTTGTCAAATTCATCCAAAATCAAAGTCTGAATTTTATCCGTACGAAAAGTATCTCTGTCAATATGATCTGCAATTCTTCCAGGAGTTCCAATTAAAACTGCAGGCGGATTACTTAAATTCTTGATTTCAGTATCAATTGAATGACCTCCGTAGCAAATATTTACTTTGTATTGCGTTCCCATTTTTTTCCAAACCTGCTCAATTTGCAAACCTAATTCGCGCGAAGGCACTAAAATTAAACATTGAACCGAAAGTATTTCAGGCTGTAATAATTCTAAAACTGGTAACAAAAAAGCTAATGTTTTTCCTGATCCTGTTGGAGAAAGCAGTAAAACATTATTATCGTTTAAAATAGCATCCTGTGCTACTTCTTGCATTTCGTTTAGGGTCTCAATTCCTAAATTCGAAAGTATGTTGTTGGAATGATGTTTTTTATTCATTTTGCAAAAGTAGTCAAAATACTGATTGTTTCAGGTTTTGTTTGTTTCAGCTTTCAGGTTTGATATCTTGTATCTAAAATTTAACAGCAGAGAACGCTAACTTTTTTCACTCTAAATGTGTTGACAAACGTAGAGAATCCTAATTAATAAAAAATGATACCTTTAAATAGTGTGTCTTTCCTATGTCTTTCTTCTTCAACTATAAATCTCTTTCTTCTTCTTATACTGCAACACCCAAATTCTGGAGTTGAGGTGCATTTTCGCATGCGATATATTTAGCCGATTCTTCACTGCTTAAATTTTTATGTCTGTGCCAGGCCCAACTCGGGATATAAACCGCATCACCCGCCTTCCTTTCTACTTTTTTATCTTCAACTTCAGTATATCCATGCCCTTCGATAACATACAATTCCGTTTCATGAGTATGTCTGTGTCTATTAATCATTTGATCTGGCAATAAACCTCCAATAGTCATGCTTACATTTTTACCTGAAAGATCAATAAAGAAAACAGGATGCTTTCTTTCAGTAGAGAATTGATTGTGAAATCCCGCAGCTTCTACATTTCTGTGAATTAATTTTCCCGACATCACAAAAGTTGGTTTGACAAAAATTTCGGGAAAGTCTTTTGATAAAAATTGTTTTTTAGTTTCTATAAGTTTAATATCTTTTAACTTTCTGCCTTATTGCCCTCCAAAATTATCCTAACTTTGGACTATCACCCCTATACAGTTTTAATACAAATAAATAGTCCAGATGTTAAGACCTTGGAAATTAGAAATTCAGCTAAATAATAACTCTGATAAAGCAATTTACCTTCAAATTGCCGATGCTATTATTGACGCTATCAAAACGGGAATTCTCAATAGTGGAAATGCTTTGCCCGGAAGTCGACAACTTGCCGAATTATTGAAAGTGAACAGAAACACGGTCATTGAAGCTCTCGATGTGCTTATCGCCGAAGGCTGGCTGATAACATTGGAAAGAAAAGGAACTTTTGTTGCTGACATTTTACCAATTGCGGTAAAAGGCACAAATCAGCAGCAAAAAACAAAGTATCATGAAGAAGAAATAAAACCTTTGATTGTTTTTGATGATGGAATTCCTGATAGCCGAATAGCTCCAATGAATGAACTGGCAAGAGCTTACAGACAGATTTTTAATCGGAAATCGCGTTGGCAAATTATGGGGTATAGCACTGAATTTGGAAATCTGGAATTTAGAAAAGCGATCGCACAAATGCTCAATTTTAAAAGAGGAATGAATATTACTCCCAATGAAATTTGCATTACGCGCGGAAGTCAAATGGCAATGTATTTAACCTCAAATTGTTTATTGTCAAAAGATGATTATGTAATGGTTGAAAATCCCGGATATAAACCTGCCTGGGAAACTTTTGAAAATGCGGGAGCAAAATTACTTCCCATAAATGTTGATAAAGAAGGTTTATTAATTGATGAGGTCGAAGTATATTTAAAGAAATTCAGCAATATAAAAGCCATTTATGTTACACCACATCATCAATTTCCAACAACAGTTACCTTAAGTTTAAAGCGCAGATTAAAACTCATAGAATTATCCAATCAATATGGTTTTACGATTATTGAAGATGATTATGACAACGAATTTCATTTTGGACAGCGACCAATTTTACCAATTTCCAGTTATAGCAATGCCCAAAACATGATTTACATTGGAACTTTAAGCAAAATTGTGGCACCAGCTTTACGAATCGGTTATTTGGTCAGCAATACCGAAACTATTTTGAAAGTTGGCAAACATAGAAAAATGATCGATGTGCAGGGTGATAATATTATGGAAGAAGCCGTTTTGCAACTCATAAACGAAGGCGAAATAAAAAGACATCTCAAAAGAACGACGCTTATTTATAAAGCGAAACGAGATTATTTTGAAACAATTTGCAATAAGTACCTGAAAGACAAAACTACTTTTATTAAACCAGAAGGCGGTTTGGCTTTTTGGATTGTTCCAAATTCTGATGTAGATATTTTCGAAATTGCAGATAAACTTCTTCTAAAAGGAATAAAAATAATAACGCCGGAGAAATTCAGTTTTGATAAACCCATTTCCGGATTCCGACTTGGATATGCTTCTCTAAACGAAAAACAACTCGAAGAAGGAATTATCGAACTTGCCAGACATTTGTAACAAGGAATTTGTTTCAGATTTTCTTTGTTTCTAGTTTCAGGTTGAAATGCGATAAAATCTTTTTGCCACGAATTACACTAATTTTCACCAATTAATTCGAGTCAATTCGTGAAATTCGTGGCAAACTTTTTAATCTCAATCAGCATTACCGCAAAATAATTATATTTGAATCTCGCTTTAAAATTAACTACATGAAACTTTTCACATTTTACTTTTTACTTTTCACTATAGCTACTTTCGCTCAAAACAATAAAAAATACGACACTTTTTTTGAGAAAGGAAACGGAAATCAATCGGCTTCGTATGAAGAAACTATAAAGTATTATAAACTTCTTGCCAATGATTTTCCGACGATTCAGATTAAGGAAATGGGTTTGACAGATTCCGGTGAACCATTGCATATGGTGGTTTATAATCCCGAAAAGGAATTTGATTTCGAGAAAATACAGAAAAACAAAGCGGTACTTTTTATCAATAACGGAATCCACGCCGGAGAACCTGACGGAATCGATGCGACAATGCAATTCTACAGAGATCTTGCAATTGGAAAACTAAAAGCACCTAAAAATACGGTTTTGGTTACGATTCCGGTTTACAATATTGGCGGAGCTTTGAATCGAAATTCGACTACGAGAGCAAATCAGGATGGTCCGGAAATTTATGGTTTTAGAGGAAACGCCAGAAACTATGATTTGAATCGTGATTTAATGAAATCGGATACTCGAAATACAAAGAGTTTTGTAGAGATTTTTCAGAAAATAAATCCTGATGTTTTTATTGACAATCACGTAAGTAACGGATCTGATTATCAATATAAACTAACTTATATTATGACGCAACATAATAAATTAGGAACTGTTTTGGGCGATTTTATGAATACCGAAATGATGCCGGCTTTGGTAAAAGATTTACAGCAAAAGAAAATTGAAACAACACCTTATGTAGATTCTTTTAAAGATACTCCAGACAAAGGTTTTGGGCAGTTTGTAGACAGTCCAAGATATACAACAGGTTATACTTCGTTGTTTAATACAATTGGTTTTGTGGTTGAAACACACATGCTGAAAAAATATGCCGAACGTGTAAAAATGACTTACGAATACACCAAATCGACTTTGGATTTTACGGATGCTAACTATCAAAAAATCAAAGAACTCCGAATTAAAAACCTGGAACAATATCAGCCTAAAAAGCCTTATACCTTAAAATGGGAATTGGACAGTACAAAAGCAACTAAGTTTTCGTTTTTAGGATATGAAGCCGGATACAAAAAAAGTGAAGCCACGACAGGAAATCGTTTGTATTATGACCGAAGCAAACCATACAAAAAAGACGTACCTTATATTAAAGAATTCAAATCAGTAAAAGAGGTTGTTATACCTTCTGCTTATATCATTCCGCGTGGTTATTGGAATATTATTGAGCTCTTGAAGAATAACAATATTACTTATTCTCAACTCAAAAACGATACTATTATTGAGGTTGAAAGCTATAAAATTGCCGATTTTAAAACGGTTTCAAATGCTTACGAAGGACATTATTTGCACTACAATACAAGCATAAATTCTAAAGTTGTAAAAATGGCTTTCGCCAAAGGTGACTACCTTGTTCCAACAAATCAAAAAGGCGTAAAATACTTAGTTGAAGCTTTTGAACCTGAAGGTGTTGATTCATTTTTTAATTGGAATTTCTTTGATCCTATTTTACAGCAAAAAGAACATTACTCTGAATATATTTTTGAAGATACTGCTGCAAAATTGCTAAAAGAGAATCCGACTCTAAAAGCCGAATTAGATTCCAAAAAACAAAACGACGCTGAGTTTGCTAAAAATCCTGCTGCACAATTAGACTGGATTTACAAACATTCGGTTTATTATGAAAAGGCGCATTTACAATATCCTGTTTATAGGGTTTTATGAATTTAACCGCATTTTTTACCGCGGAGTTCGCTAAGATTTTTATTTTAAATGTGGTTAGAAAACGCTGAGATCGCAAAGCTGTGCTTGAAATCTTTATTGGCTATTATCGTCTTTAATGCCTTTTAGCAATGCATAAATTGCCATTGCGTGACCTTGACCCAATTCAAAATCTGCTTTAAGCCAGTTTACAATCTCTGTTGCTTTTACTTCGGGTTTGAGTTTTCCGTCTTGTGTGAAGTTTTTTTGTTCTGCGAGTGCACGAAATTCGGCGGGACCATTGCCTGTTTTTTCTTTTATAGTTTTTAAATATCCTTGAAATGACATAAAATGGGTGTTTAGTGGATTAATCTAATAGGTAAACGAAAATACAAATTAAAATTTAATTTTCCAGACTTGATTTTATACTAGTTTACTGATATTCAACACTAAAAAGCTACTTTCAAAATTCAACGATCATGATTTAGAATGCGTTCACGAGCGGGAAGTTCGCGCTGGCAAAGAACTTGAAACCTGAAACTTGAAACAAAATCCAATCATAAAGTGTAGCTCGCGTGAGGGATAGGAGTCAATGTCATTAAGTTAAGATCTATATTGCTCTTTTGTAATTAGTTACGGTTTTATATTTGCCTGCTTGTCTGATTTTTGATTTTCTACGTTCATAATTTCTA